>JAABUM010000359.1_pt1 | contig 84693 bp, 78 predicted proteins | sample 5559161 | NCBI WGS metagenome assembly JAABUM01 (sample SAMN10711868, study PRJNA513369) | rock metagenome | isolation source: Antarctica rocks | place: Antarctica: Victoria Land, Siegfried Peak nord
TCTGAAAAATAGCTAGGAAGTAAATTTTTGATAAAAAAATAAGCTACTATTATCGCAATTAGAATAAATATTTGAATAATTAATAAAGCTGTATCCATCTTTTGGTTAATAATTTCTGCCAACGGTTTTCGGCTTGGCGATGTGGCGAAAATTGAAGCACAAAAGTTCAATTTAGCACCGAAGTTCAATTGAAAAACTGAACTTGAATTTAGCGCTTCAGCCGCCATATTGCCAAACCGATGTTAGCGGTTCGTTGTTTTTTTATTTTTGTCCACAACATCTACTGTTATTACTCTGTAAATGTTTAGGTTTATTGTTACCCTAATATTTCGTTCATTATTTGTTACGTAAATATTTTTTCCTGTTTTTTGGAAATTTAATTCATTGGTTTCTTTAATAATGTCAAAAAGTTTTTTTTCTATTTCTTTTTTTGATAATTCACTGTTAAGTTTTTTATTAATCCTTTCATAAACAAGTTCTGTGTAGCAGATTTTATTTAAAATTTGTGTTTTGTAACTATCCATATTTAATTTGTCTGTACTAATTATTGTGTTCAATGGTAAATAAATATCAATGATAGAAGTCGATTTGTTCCATTGAAATCTATAATCATATTTTTCAAAGTGTATAAATCCTACCTTCGTATGGTCTTCGATTTTTAAATTTGATTTTGGTAAAATAACTTTATAAATTTCAAAAATTGTCTGTTTGATATTTTCCATTTTTCCTTTATGAGTAAATATTTCATATTCGCCTTTCGGTATTTCTAAACTAGTAAAATTGTCTGGAAATAATAAGTTGTTTGTCGGAATTGCTGTCAAGTAGAAGTATTTTTCGTCTGTTTTAAAGGTTATTCCATACTTTACCCAATTGCCACTGTTTTGATTTATATTGTATTTTTTTAGTTCTTCGTTAAAGGTTTTCCAATGCTTTTGTATGATTTCAAAATTGTCAGTTTGAGAGTTGGTCAATTCTGTTACAAGTCCACAAGTCTGTATATTTTGTTCGATTGTTGTCATTCGGGTTCGGTTTTACAATGACCGCTAACTCTCAAATATACGCACTTCTTACCCGTCTGCAAACGTTTACAAACGAAAACATCCATCTATAACCGCTTACCATCCGACTAATATAATCACTCCGCCTCACCTTTGTACCATCAGTTTAAAACAAAACATAAAAACGATGAGCACCTTAAAAAACAGTGTACGCTTGGTAGGAAACTTAGGTACAAACCCGGAAGTAAAAAGCTTCGATCAAAACAAAAAAATGGCAAAATTGGCTTTGGCCACCAATGAAACTTACCACAACCAGAAAGGCGAAAAAGTAACCGAAACGCAATGGCACAACTTAATACTTTGGGGCAAGCAGGCCGAAATTGCAGAAAGCTATTTGAAAAAAGGGGATGAGATCAGCATTGCAGGCAAATTGGCTTCGCGAAATTATACCGATAAAGAAGGCATTAAACGTTACGTTACTGAAGTGGTGGTGAATGAAATTTTAATGCTAAGCGGGAAGAGGTAAGTTGGTTTGGAGAAGTACAGAATTAGGGTTTAAGTATTTTTCTATGGTAAAAGAAGCATCTGGCTTTATCGGATGCTTCTTTTATCTACCTAAAAAGCTTATTTCTATTAAGGGTTTTTCTTGTCCTTTAATGCTATTGTAAAAGTATTCCCATTTCGTTCTACTTTTTTGACGCCTTCTAAAATGTCAAAAAAATCATCTTTAGTGTAAGGAAAAAGCCTTGGCAAGTTTTTTATGATAAATTCAGGGATAGGATTAATGTGGTTTTGAAAAATTATTGGGCGAAAAAGGTCTGCCCGGGAATATTTACAATGTCCTTTTTCGTTTTTGATAAATTTACAACCGGCAAGTTCCAGAAATGATTCAAACTGAGATATAGAAATATTACTTAACTTATGGGTGCCCATATTTTATTATAATGCAAGTTCAAGATTGGTAGAACTTTTATTGATTCCCTGCATTGTAATTAAGTTCCTGTAAGTCTCATTATCAGCTAATAAAACTGATTCTTCTGGTGCTGCAACGCGTTTTCTCTTTTTATTAACTGTCCATCCCAACCGTTCTAATTCGTCGTAAACCGTGCCTTTGTTTAGTGTATAGCTTACAAATTCATCTAATTGGATTTTAAATGACTGAGCTGCTTCTTCAGTACTGTTTCCATAACCGGTAAGGTCTAAGGCTGGGGCATATTGAAAATAGAGGTTATCATCTGCCCAAGCAATTAATTCAAGCCGAATTTCTACGTGGTGCTTCTGAGCATCGTATCTCGCCTCTAAATGATGTTTTGCCATGTCATAAAATCTTGTTTACAAATACAATTATAACGGTTTTGAATTTGAACTTAGCGTCTCGTACTGTTATAATTTTTTAAAGTAGGTAATGAGCTATCAGCAATCAGGTATTAACCAACATCCATTAACACTAAACTTTTATGCTTCAAGAAATCATGGCGTACTTAAAGCTACCGGCAAAACTTTCCCATTAAAAAACTTGTGCCCCGTCAGCGCAAAATCAGCAATGTATTTGCCCATTTCAAAAGCCATCACCGGCGATTGGTAGCCTGGGAAAGCGCGCTCCAGCATTTCGGTTTGTGCCGAGCCTAAAGCCAGGCAGTTTACTTTGATTTCCTGTTCGGCCAGTTCTTGTGCCAGGCATTCAGTCAAAGTATGTAAGGCAGCTTTACTGGCAGAATAAGCGGACAAACCGGAAAACTTCGCGCTTCCCTGGAAACCGCCCATGCTGCCGATATTCAGGATATGCGAGTTTTTTGCCATTAAAAGAAGCATCGCCTGGATCATGCGCACATGGCCGAGGTAATTGCCTTGCAGCATTTCTACAAAATCACTTTCGCCAAGTTGTGCAAAAGGTTTGTTGATCAACGTGCCGGCATTGTTGATCAGCACATCAATTTTTCCTTCAAAGTGAGCTATAATAAATTGTTTTAGGTCGTTGTAATCATCATGCACAATATCAAAAACTATCGGATATAAAACACAATCCGGGTTTAAGCTTTGGGAAATTTCCAGCAAACGTGCCAACTTTTGTTCTGACCGGGCAAGTGCTATAATTTGATGGCCAGGCTGTTGGATTAGTTCGATTACAGCTTCAAACCCAATACCGCTGCTGGCTCCGGTAATGATGATGTTCATTTGATAATGATTAAAAAACGATGCTTCTTTTAGCATCTGTTTTCATAGTTCCGCAAAGTTTATCTTACAACATCAATCTGTTGCCAATGGTGTTGTTTCGGTTTCATTTTCCTTTGGTAGGTACTGATGTAAGCGGCTGCTATAAAAAACGTAATAAATCCCCAGCAAAGAAATTACAGCCGAAGTAAGATAAAACAACAAGCTAACTACCACCGCCAAATTGGGATCCATGTTGAAAAAAGGCGCAAAATGGACGAAAATATATTCCCTCAAACCCAAACCTCCCACAGAAAACGGAACCACTGCCGATAACGAAGCCACCAAAAAAGTGAACAGATAAGGAGAAAACTTGCCGTTGAAATGTAAAGCCAGCAGCACAAATAAAACGGTAATCACCTGCATAGATTGCACCAGGATAGCTTTGGCGTGCGCTTCAAAAAAGAAATGCGTATATTCTTTAAAAAAATATTTCGCCACAAAATAATAAGCTGCCGTACCAACCAAAAAAACACAGAGCGGAATGGCCAGGTGGATTTGAATTTGCGGCAAAAAACCAATCAGCGCAACAACGATCAATCCTATCGCCCACAACCCGCTTAAGCGATCAAAAAATATCGCCCAAAACACTCTTTTTGCAGGTAGTTTATAGCTTTTGTTGAGCAGCCAAATCTTGTAGCCATCTCCGCCAATACCGCCGGGCAGAAATAAATTATAGAATAAACCCAGCATATACAAGCGCAAGTTAAAACGGTAACCAAGCTTTAAATGGATCGATTTAAAAAAACTCAATAAACGGGAAGACGCTACCAGTTGCGAAACAAAAAACGTAATCAGGGCCAAAATCAAATAAAGCGGATTAGCAGCAGAAAGCGTTCTTTTCACCACATTTAAATCCATTTTCCGCAAAACTAAGTACAGCAGTAAACCGGTGAAACCTATTTTCAGGATCGTTTTGACAATATCCCAAACAACTTGCTTTTTGGTTTTAGGGATCGGGTTTTCTTCTGCTTCAGCCATCGGCAGTAAAAATAACAAAATCATGTTATTTAAAAAGATAGTTTTAGGGTGATAAAAACAGCATTGCGCGGCTTTGATCTTAATCTTATTTTTGCGGCGAAATAAACTTTGCTAAAATGTCTAAAGTTAAAGTAGGATTGGTGCAGATGAGCTGCACGGCAGATAAGGAAGCGAATTTGCAAAAAGCCATCGGTAAAATACACGAAGCAGCCGTAAAAGGCGCGCAAATCGTGTGTTTGCAGGAACTGTTTACGTCATTGTATTTTTGCAATGAAGAAGATTACGATAATTTCAAACTGGCAGAAGCGATTCCCGGGCCTTCAACGGATGCGCTTTCCAAAGTTGCTGCGGAACTGAATGTGGTGATCATTGCTTCTTTGTTTGAGAAACGTGCGCAAGGTTTGTACCATAATACCACCGCTGTTATAGATGCAGATGGAAAATATTTGGGCAAATACCGGAAAATGCACATTCCGGATGATCCGGGTTTTTACGAAAAATTCTACTTTACACCGGGAGATCTGGGCTACAAAGTCTTCAAAACCAAATATGCTACTTTGGGCGTGTTGATTTGCTGGGACCAATGGTATCCTGAAGCTGCCCGGATTACGGCTTTGATGGGTGCCGAAATCCTGTTTTATCCAACGGCCATTGGCTGGGCAACTTTGCAGGATTTGCCTACGAACACCGAACAATACAATGCCTGGCAAACCATCCAGCGTTCGCATGGTATTGCCAACGGTGTGCATGTGGTCAGTATTAACCGGGTAGGAGAGGAAGCCGGTGTAAAATTCTGGGGCGGATCTTTTATTGCCAATCCTTTTGGGACAGTGATTTACCAGGCTTCGCACGATGAGGAAGAAGTGATTGTGCAGGAACTGGATTTGACAGAAACTGATCGATACCGCACACATTGGCCGTTTTTACGTGATCGCCGGATAGATTCTTATCAGCCTATTACTAAACGTTTGATTGATGAAGAGTGAGAAGAAGTTGGATTGTTAGATATAATGATTACATTACCACTTTAATTAAAAATTATGAAAACTATTGCTTTCGTTTTTTTCGTTTTACTAACGCTGAAATCTTTTGGTCAGGTAAAAGAAGCCAACAGTTATTATCCCCAAAAAGAGCCATGGTTCTTTCTTGATTCTGTGAAGATCAATAAAAATCAAATGTATTTTAACCCAGACAAGATCGTGAGAATTAATGTAGTAAAAAGCGATAATACCAATCAGAATAGTGGGAAGGTTTATATCAGCTCAAAAAATCCAAAAGATTTTAACTTTATTACTTTGACTGATATCGAAAGAACCTATTCAAAATCAAAATCTGCTTCGGTTCTGTTTATGATTGACAATAAGATTTTGAAAGATAATATTTTGACTTACAAAATTGATTCTGATTATATTTTAGCTGTTGAAGTTTTAAAGGCAACAGAGATTGAATCGCTTAAAAGCGGTTTCTCCAATTTAAAAATTATTAATATTAAATTAAAAACAGAAGAAAATATAGCTAAAGCCAATGAAATTTATATTAGAGGAACTGATATCACACGGATTCCTTACAATTAATCACTTCTGCTTCAAATGGATCAAATAATAACTGCCCATTCTTCAAGCATCCCCAATAATTATTACTTCCCAGCCGAATGGGCACCACACGAAGCCACCTGGCTCAGCTGGCCGCATAAAAACGAATCCTGGCCGGGAAAAATTGAATCAATTCACAAGCATTATTGCGAGTTTATCAAAATCGTGGCGGAAGGCGAATTGGTGCGGATTAACGTTGCTGATGCCGGAATGGAAGCGTTTGCCAAAGCGGAATTACAGAAAGTTAATGCTGATTTAAGCCAGGTTGAATTCTATTATTTCCCCACAAATGATGCCTGGTGCCGCGATCATGGGCCGGCGTTTTTGGTTAACCGTGATGCTCCTTTTACCGGCTCAAAAATCGTATTGGATTGGGGCTATAATGCCTGGGGCGGCAAATATCCACCTTATGATCTGGATGATGTGATCCCGACAAAAATTGCCGAACATTTCAATTTACCGGTTTATCATCCGGGGATTGTGATGGAAGGCGGTTCGGTAGAATTTAACGGTAAAGGAACGGTGCTGACTACAACGGCTTGTTTGCTCAACCCAAACCGTAACCCGCATCTCAACCAAAATCAAATTGAAGATTATCTAAAACAATATTACGGTGTGCAGCAGGTTTTGTGGCTGAGCGATGGGATTGTGGGCGACGATACCGACGGCCATATTGATGACATTACGCGTTTTATAAATGAAGATACCGTGGTAACCGTTGTAGAAGAAAATCCGGAAGATGACAATTACCAAATTTTGCAGGAAAACCTGGAGAAACTGAAGGAGATGAAGCTGTTGGATGGCCGTCAGCTTACTATTATCGAACTGCCCATGCCGTCTCCAGTTATTTGGGAAGATACCCGTTTGCCAGCCAGTTACGCCAATTTTTATATTGCAAACAAAGCAGTGATCGTACCAACTTACCGTGATAAAAACGACGAAAAAGCCTTGCAGATTTTACAGCAATGCTTTCCAGACCGAAAAGTTGTAGGTATTGATTCTACGGATATTATCTGGGGACTGGGCAGTTTTCATTGTTTGAGCCAGCAGGAACCGGCGGTTTAAATCCTTTAAATAATAAGCCATACTGTTTTTACCTGCCTAAAAACAGTATGGCTAACTGGTCTGTAAATTGGGTTTCCGCAACAGGATCAACCGCCAAACCACTTCCCCCGAAAGTAAAGCAGCAATAGAGAACAAAGCTGGCAGCCAGGTTTTTTCGGCAGCAGAAAGTGCACCTGACAGAGCAATTATATATACGATCAAAGGTAAAAAAGCCATCAGGGATAGTCCGAAAACATTCAGCGGGATTTTAAAGGGACGGTGTAATTGCGGGAATTTGATCCGAAAAACAATCAGCGAAACAAACTCCAAAAATAAAGCTGCGCCATAAACGGTAACGTCTATGATGAGCAGATCGGTAAAACTCCACAAAATCATGAAACTGATAACCACCGAGCAAACCAAAATCGAAACATAAGGCGTTTGGTATTTTGGGTGAAGCAGGTTGATTTTTTGGGGAAGCAAACCATCATCTGCCATTACCTTGGGCACACGGGAAACAGAAAGCAGCACGGCAGAATATAAACCCAGTGCGCTGGCCATTCCGCCAAAAGAAAGCAAGGCGCCCAGCCAGTGGCCGCCCACTAAAATCCCGACAACCGGAAAACCTTCTTTTTCTAATTTTACCGGGTTGATGCCAGATTGCTGCGCAACCAAAACAGCCAGAAAATACACTAAAAATATCAGGACAAAAGCAGTACACACCGAAATAAGGTAAGTGCGCACGGGTTTTTTTACTTCTTCTGCATAAGTGGTTACGTTGTCCCAGCCGATAAAATTCCACATCACCGTATAAAGCCCTAACCCTAAAGAAGAAAAACCGATCCCTTTCAGCGATAAATGCGGAAAAGTAAAACTGCCGGCATGGCGGCTAAAAGCCAGGTAAAAAAGTATGATAAAAGGAGCAAGTACCAACGCGCCGAGAAAGACGGAAATCTTCCCGACCGGAACAATGCCCAAAATATTTAAACCGGCGGACGACCAGATGATGAACAAACAAACCGGGATTTTATAAGCTGCAACTGCAGGGAAAAAGAAAGTTGCATATTCTGTAAACAGCACCGGATAAATGGCAAGGTCAACAAAAGTGTAAAGCCAGGTCCACCAGCCTTCATACAAAGCCCAGCGCAAACCCATTGCTTTTTTTACCCATTGATAATAGCCGCCGGTAACGGGCATCATGCTATTCAATTCAAGCACGGTAAAAATGGTTGGGATGTCCCACAAAACAGGCGTAACAATCAGCAGCAGCAGCGCACCATTTTTGCCGGCATAGCCCAACAAAGGTTCCAATCCATATGGGCCGCCTGAAACTGTTAAGAAGATAATTGCAATTAAAGGCAATATCTTCAACTTTTTAAAGGCAGGACGAGGGGCAGGTTGCATCATGAAATAAAGCTAAAAATAAAAGTATAAATTGAATACGGAATAATTATTTCTGCAAACTTTGCTGCCGGATGCTTCTTTTATACCATAAAATTAGGTGCTTATGTTTCAGGCTTTTGCTTGTTCTGTTTAAAAAATTGGAATGTTGGTTTTTTTTAATTTCTATGTTTTGAAATCAGCTTAAGTTTTATACCAATTAATTATAGTATTTATGCTTGTCTGATTTTCCTGCTGAAATTAAACCCGTTGCAACTGCTGAGCGGGATTATTTTAATATTTTGAAAGAAGAGCAAGAACTGGATTGGACTTTATTTAATCCTACTTTTGAAATGCACCGGGGAACTTCCGGCATCCGAAAAGGTGTTTATCGCTTAGGTTTGGACAATCCCGTTTTTGATGCAGAAAGCCTGAGTGTGTTGTCTGTAGAAGATTTGGCTATGGCGATCACTGATGAACTGGAAGTGCAGAAGCATATCCACCGGCGTTTTACTGCTGCTTATTAAATAGTTATCAAAGTAAAACAGCGGCTGCATCAATGCAAAGCTGTTTCAAAATTTCTGATACTGTTTTTATAGTGATAAAAACAGTATCAGAAAACTAAAAGGTATTTTACCTTCAGTTGGATATTATTTGGCCAGGGAATATTTATCCCGGCGGCCTTCTTTGCTTGTGGTTAAAGCACCTTTCGCTTTCAGGTTGGAAAGTACACTTGCAATCTGTTTAAATATTTTATCCCCGTCACTTTGCGGTTCATACTGCGCCATTGCAGCCGCAATATCTTGCCCAAAACCTGAGCCGATTTCATTTAGGGCGAATGCAATTTTACTGCTCATTCCCAAATCTGTAGAATATTCGGCCGGAACTTGCAATGTTTTTGGTGTTGCTGATTTGCCGCTTTTTGCAGGTTTTGCTTCAGCTTTCTTTTTCGGGGTTTTTGCAGGGGCATCTTCTGCTTCTTCCAAAACAGCTTCCAAAATGTTGTCTTTAGTTTGTTTTGCTGTTTTGGATGTTGCGACAGATCCGTTAAAGGCATTTAACAAATCTTCGTACTTTTTAGCTTCTGATTGAATGGTTTTTATCTTTTCTTTAAGATAAAGGATGATCTCTTTTTCTGTTACGTTTGCCATGTACAAATGTATTTTAGATTTTTAATTAATGAAGGATTTACAATTATAAGTTAAATTTATTAAAAAAGCTAACTTATAATTGTTAGAGTAACGACAAGGTACTGACTTTGTTTCTGTTAACAAATAATATAAATTAAAATAATATACAATTTAAAGGCTACTTGTATCAAAGGGCAGCAGCAGGAGGGTTGCAAGATGAGATGCTTCTTTTATCAGTATAAAATTTAGTTTGCTGCAACCTTTTTGCCGTTCATTTCTACTTCCTTGTCCATCTCCAGCAAATCTACCGGTTGTGAGAAATCGCCTAAAAGATACTTGCAAAAATAATCCCCTTTTTGCCAGAAGAAATATTCGGTCATGTCTCCGTAGGCATGGCGCTGGCCGGGCAGCAAAACATAATCAAAACGTTTGTTTGCTTTGATCAAAGCATTGATCAAACGGATGGTGTTGGACGGGCTCACATTGTTGTCAATATCCCCGGTAGAAAGCAGCAAATGCCCTTTCAGGTTTTTCGCCAAGTCCTGGTTTTTATCAATGGAATATTGAAAACTTGTATCTCCTTTTGCCGTAACGGTTTCTTTCAACCCATTATGTTTTTCGCTCCACCAACGGTTGTAAATACTGTTGTCGTGGTTGCCGGATTCAGAAACCGCAACTTTAAAAAAATCGGGATAAACCAACATCGCAGCGGTTGACATAAAACCGCCGCCCGAATGCCCGGTGATACCAACGCGGTTAATATCTATAAAAGGATAGCGGTCTGCCATTTGCTCTGCGGCAGCTTTTTTGTCGGCCAAGCCATAATCACGCAGGTTACCATATCCATAATTGTGGTACCATTTGGAACGTTCCGGGTTGCCGCCCCGGTTTCCAATTGTGATCACTACAAATCCAAACTGCGCCAGTCTTTCATTCGCATCCATACTTTTGCTAAAAGTAGTATTTACGGCTTCCGTTTGCGGCCCGGGATAAACGTATTCAATCAACGGATACTTCTTTTGTGCATCAAAATCATAAGGTTTGTACATTACGCCATACAAATCGGTAATGCCGTCGTCCGCTTTTACTTTGACCGGTTCCGGGAACTTGTAACCGGCAGCCATTAAATTGGACAGGTCGGCCGTTTCCAGATCCATCAGTTTGTGACCCATAAAATCATACAAAATAGCCTTTGGAATTGTATTTACGCGGGAAAAAGTATTGACAAAAAACTTGTTTTCATCATTCAAACTGGAAGCATGGTCAAAGTTTCCGGCATCTAATAAATGGATATTGCTGCCATCAAAATGAATGCTGTATAAATGTGTGTAATATGGGTTTTCATTAGTTTCCCTGCCGGATGCCGTAAAATACAAGATGCGGTTTTTGGCATCGATATTTACAATATCATCACAATGAAAAGAACCGGAAGTGATCTGGTTTTTCAATTTTCCGGTTTCGTCGTACAAGTAAAAATGTGCCCAGCCATCGCGTTCGGACCACTCGATCAGTTCTTTTCCGTTGTTGACCAAACCCGGCCGGTTGATCTCTATGTAAGTGTTCAACCTTTCCTGGATCAACATAGTAACTTTCCCGGTTTGTATATCAACACTGCAAACATCGATTTTTTTCAAATCGCGGCCGGTCCGATAAAAGTAGAATTTTTCATTGGTGCCCAACCACAAGTTCGGACGGAATTCATCGTCCCGGTTTTTTTGCAAAGTTGGTGCAGGCCACATAGACAGTTCCTGGTCTTTAAACAAAGCTGTATTTAGTTTCTTGGAAGTTTTGGCTGCAAAATCAAACAGCAGCATTTCTTTAACCGGGTTTTCTTTTTCCCCCGGCAACTGGTATTTATAAGTTTCCAAAGCTGGCCGCGGTTCGGCCACACTGTTGATCACCCACATATCTTTTACCTTACGCGAATCTGTACGGATCAATGCAAAATGTTTTGCGTCCGGTGACCATAATACTTGTGTTGGTTTGCGTTTTTTCTTGTTCTTTTCCAATTCAACATTGGTTTCGTTCATAAAACTTCCGCCGTAAGCATAATTTTCCATACCGTCTTTTGTGAGTTGGTGTTCCACAATTGTACTGTCGTCTTCGTTTTTCAAAGCTTTTTTATAATTGGATTTGTCCATCCAAAACAAATTATAATTACGCGAAAAGATGATGGCCGAACTATCGGGCGCAATAGAAGCCCAAGTTGGTTTTGGTATTACTTTTTCATAATTGACCAATTCGGCCAACTTCCCGGTTTGCAGGTTGTATTGAAAGTAAAAAGTTTTTTTCTCCAATGAATCTGCCGCTTTCTTGTCTTTCCGGTCTTTTTTAACCTGGTCAATCGAACTTTTCAAATCAAACTGAATGCTTTTTTCATCTTTGGTGAACTTGAGGTTTTCAATTGGCAAGTGTTGGGCATCAAAAGGGTCTTTGACGATCAAAGTAACTGCCGCGGCAACTTTGGCATTGTCAAACAACAGCTTTTTGCTTCGGCCGGCCGGATCAACCAAGTACCATTTTTTGCCTGAGCTGGTTTCAAACATATACCAGAAACGGTCTGAGTTTTTAAGCCAGTGCGCATCAACGGAAGTAGAAAAAATCATTTTTTGTAATTTCTTCGGAGAGAAACGTGCCGCCAGCGAATAATTTCCTTTGACAGGATTTGGGTTTGGGCCGGTATTTTGTGCTTTCAGTTGAAAATAAAGCAAAGGCAAAAGGAGCAACAAGTAGAACTTTTTCATCAAGGATAATTTTTGACGAAAAATATTCAATTGTAGTTTAAAAAGGTAATCGTTTTGGCGAAATGGGAAGATTAGAATGTAAAAATTTCAATACGACTTTTGCTTCTGCCTAAAAACAGGTGCTAAAAGAAGTATTGTTTTGAATCTAAACCACCTAAAAAAATAATGGCTGACAGGGAGTGATCTGTCAGCCATGTTAACGATTTTATAGTGCTAAAAACAGTATGCAAATTTAAGCTTATACCTTTATTTAACGCTTCGCAGCTAATTCACGCCTACCGTATTGTAAGCAGAAATATCAAGCAGCGGCAGGGTAGAACCGTATTTTGCATTGATTACCTGGATAATTTCATCGGCCACAAAAGCATTTCCGCGCGGCGTAAAATGCACTCCATCCAAAGAAAAGAAACCGCCGCTTATAAAATTAGTGTTGATGCTGACCCCGTCTTGCGTAATGCCGTTCCGAAGCTGGTTTAGCACAGCATAAGAATCAAAAACGGGCAAGTTATTGGCTGCTGCAACTGCTTTGATGGTTGTATTATAACTGTTGATGTAATCTTTAACTTTTGCACCTTCGTCCACATCCAACACTTCTTTGCTCAGTAAAGGGTTTTTAGGCGATAAACCGTACAATGCACCTCCGTTTACCGTTGCCCCTAATTGTGCGGTATTAAACGTGAGCATAATTAAATCAGTATTTGTTGCTGCACGTGTAGTATAATTTCCGTTTGCGTCCAACGCCTGAATATACAAGGTTGTAAAAGCAGGACTTACTTTTTGAGCGGCAGTAAGCAGTGCGTTTACTGTGATGACATGAAAAAACGCAAGATTTGTAAGATCAGGAATGGTAGCAACTACTCCTTTTGCGCCGGTTTTTGTGAGTTTGGCTATGGTTGTGTTATAAATAGTTGTAAAAACGGTTTTATCAGTTAAGGCACTGATTGCGGTTTTGCCGTCAGATTTAGCATAACCCAATACATCATTGTTGCCCAGCCAGCAAGTAAAAAAAGTAAAAGGTTTTGCGGTTACAAAATCTAAATAAGGTGTGGCAATTGCACCGGCGTTAGCTGTGAATAAACGTTCAAAAAAGCCGTTGTAATTGCCATACAAAGGGTTGGTAACATCGCGCAAATTAATGCCGGGCACACCATAATTGTTCAGGTCGCCGCTGTATTTGGTAAATAAAGTAATGGTGCCAACGGTAGGAATTACAGTTACACTCCGTACAGCAAGGTTGGTTTTGACCGAATCAATAATGGGCGACCCGCCCGGATTGTAGCCGGACAATTTTAAATAGCCGGAACCATTTGCTTGGTCCGCAGCAAACAAAGGAGACGTAAAAGTGCCTCCGCCGGCCAGCTTCATTTGCCCGGCCAGCAGGTTTGGGAAAGCCGCCTGCTGCCCGGCCAGGTACAAGCCGCCATTTGCAAAACCGGAAGTGATGGAATTACCAACGGCAATATATCTGGAAAAATCAGCAGTTCCGGTGCTTACAATTTTATTGGCCTTGTCTTTTTTGCAAGCCGTAAAAGACAGAACAAGGCCGGTAAAGCCTAAAAGTAAATAACGGGATTTCATGTTTGGGCAAATCGGATTTTCTTAAAAAGCAATAGTTGAGTTATTTGTTTAAAAAACTTTGAGCTAAGTAAAACATTGTTGTAAATCCGTTAATTCCGTCCGCAGACATTAGGCAGCAGGATTTTTTAGGCAGGCCGGTTTTCCAAATTTCTTTAGTTTGCAGGGCGGCTTATCGGGTTATAAAAACCATTTTTTGTTATTTGGGCAAACTTCTTCGCCCAAAAACTAAAAGATAGTTCTAATTGGATTCGGCTTGTTTTCGATACTTCTTTTACCTGTAAAAAAACATCAAACTGTTTTTTTACAGGTAAAAGAGGCATCATATTTTTTAAGATAAATTTAAACAAACCCTAAAATTGCTTCTACCTTTATTTCATGTTAAAAATCAGCGGGCTTTTTATTTATCCCATCAAATCCCTCGGCGGTATTGCGTTGAACAAAGCACAAGTTACAAGCCGGGGTTTGGAACACGACCGCCGCTGGATGCTGGTGGATGAAAATAACCGGTTTCTGTCGCAGCGGGAAATCCCGGAAATGGCGTTGCTTTATGTCGAACTGACACCGAAAGGTTTGGTGGTGATGCACCGGCACCGGCCGGAAGAATTTGTGGCTGTCCCGTTTTTGTTTGATGCCAAAGAAGAAGCCGTTTGCACCATTTGGAACGATGAATGCCTTGCCGAATTTGTGGACAGCGAAATTGACAACTGGTTTACAAAAATGCTGGACGTAAAATGCCGCCTGGTTTATATGCCGGCAAATACGAAGCGAAAAGTAGATCCAGAATATGCCAGTCCGCACCATATTACTTCTTTTACCGATGCTTTTTCGTTTTTGGTGATTGGCGAAGCTTCACTGGAGGAGCTGAACAGCCGTTTGCAGGAACCGGTTTTAATGGACCGTTTCCGCCCGAATATTGTTTTTTCCGGGGGAGAAGCTTTTCAGGAAGACCAGATGCAGCAGTTCAGCATCGCCGACATCAATTTTTTTGGCGTGAAACCTTGTGCCCGTTGCCCGGTTATTACCATCGATCAGGAAAAAGGGATTGGCGGAAAAGAGCCTTTAAAAACACTGGCCGGTTACCGCAAAAAAAACAACAAGGTTTACTTCGGCCAAAACCTGACCCACGAAGGCGAAGGCATTATCGGCATTGATGACGAGATCAGGTTAATAAAATTAAAACCAGAAAAATTCATATCCTAAATCGGATTTTATACCGATAAAAACAGTATGCAAAACGTTACTAATAAGCAAATCACGCTTCGTACAGCACGTGCGGTCAGCGTTATTTTTTGCACAGCACCCACCATAGAACTCATTAAAAATAACCAGCTTCCAAAAGGTAATTTGTTTGATGTTGCCCAGGCAGCAGGTTTTTTAGGGGCGAAATTAACGCCGCAATTATTGCCGCATTGCCATCCGGTTGCCATTGATGGTATGAGCATCAAATTTGATTACCTCGACCCGAAAAAGCACACGGAATATGTAGATGAAAAAGTTTTTGACCGCCCGGGAATTCTTATTTTAGGAGAAGCAAAATCTATCGGCAGGACCGGGATTGAAATGGAAATGCTGACCGCCGTTTCGGTTGCCGCGCTCGAAATTTACGATATGCTGAAACCGGTTGACAAGCAACTGGAGATCGGCCACATCAAATTGTTGGAAAAACGCGGCGGCAAAAGCGACCGGCAATTGCTGTATGAAGATGTTTCTGTTTGTGCGGTTTTGGTTTGTTCTGATTCTACCGCGGCAGGAACGCGGCAAGACCAAAGCGGAAAAATCATCAAAGAAATGCTGGAAAGCTTTAACGCAGAAGTGCCTTATCTTGAGGTTTTGCCGGATGATAAACAGCAAATCCAGCAGCAAATTTTGGATTGGGTGAAGGAAGATGTGCCGTTTATTTTTACAACCGGCGGCACAGGTTTGGGCCCGCGTGACAATACAGTAGGTGCCGTAGAAGAATTATTGGAACATAAAGCTGACGGTATTGCAGAAGCGATGCGCGTTTTCGGCCAGCAGAGAACACCGCTGGCAATGATGAGCCGCGGCGTTGCCGGAACCATCGGCCAAACTTTGGTGGTTACTTTGCCCGGAAGTGCCAGTGGTGCGCGCGAATCTTTACAAGCTATTTTGCCTGCTGTTTTTCATGCCCGAAAAATGATTTTGGGCGGCGGGCATGATTCAAAATGAAACCAAATGTTGAATTATAAAGAGGCGCAGCAAATAATTTCAGGTTTAGCCAAATCATTCGGACAAGAAACCGTTGTTTTAGATGAAGCTTTTGAAAGGGTTTTGTCCGAACAAATTTATACTGATCGTGATTATCCGCCGTTTAACCGGGCTACCATGGATGGTTATGCTATCAATTTCAAAGACTGGGAATCGGGCACCAGAAATTATAAGATAAAAGAAGTAGTATTTGCCGGCCAGCGTTATGCCCAGTCAATTTCCTCTGGTGAATGTTATAAAATTATGACCGGTGCTTCGGTTCCGCCAAATGCTGATCTGGTTATCCGCAGGGAAGATGCAACGGAAACAAACCATAAGGTTTCCTTCAATGTTGAAACCGTAAAAGCTTTTCAAAATATCGCCAAAAAAGGGGAAGATATTCAAGCTGATACTTGCATTATTGATCATAATTGTGCTTGTACACCTTCTGTAATTGCCTTGCTGGCTTCGGTTGGGAAAGCAAAAGTTGCGGTTGAAAAATTGCCAAAAGTTGCCTTGTTTACTACTGGTGATGAATTGGTAGAACCCGGACAGCCGGTTTCTGATATTCAAATCCGCAACAGCAACCAATATTTATTAAAAAGTTTGCTGAAAGCCTGGCAGATCAAACCAAACATTTATAAACATATTTTGGATGATAAAGCGCAATTGAAACAGGAAATCAGCGCGGCCCTAAACTTAGATATGGTTATTTTATGCGGAGGCGTTTCTGCCGGTGATGCAGATTATGTACCGGAAATTCTGGAAAGTTTAGGTGTAAAAAAACTGTTTCATAAAGTTAAAATCAAACCCGGAAAACCAATCTGGTGTGGGCAGCTGCCTTCCGGCGGTTTAGTTTTTGCTTTGCCAGGCAACCCTTTTTCCTGTCATGTTACCTTCAAATTATTTATTGAACATTACCTTAAAACCTGTTTTGGTTTAAAGGAAAAAGAGTTGCCAATGCTTCTTTTATCGGCACAAAAACCTAAGAAAACACCATTTGATGAATTCTTTCCGGTTATTATAAATCAGGAAGTTACGCCAGTTTTGTTCAATAGTTCCGGTGATGTAAAAGCTGCGTTACAAGCTAATGCCATTGCGCTTCATCCTGCTGACGCACAGGATTTGCAAACAGGATATCCGGTTGCATTTCACACTATTTAAAATCAACATTTCGTTGTATATTTGGTTATATAACAAAAGGACAACGCTTCAACTTAAAACCATTATTTGATCAATGCTTCTTTTATCGTATTAAAATTTGAATGAAAGTGCTAAACGATCCATACGGAAGAAAATTTAAAACTTTGAGGGTAAGCTTGTTAAACACATGCAACCTCAATTGTTTTTACTGCACAATGGGTTCTGAAGAAGAAATCAACTTTGATCACCGCCCGCAAAAATCCGCAGCTTTTTTTTCGCAAATTATTTCCCGCTTGCACGAACAGCTTGATCTGGAAACCATCCGTTTAACTGGCGGCGAACCTTTACTTTACCGCGAACTGCCGGAACTGATCCGCAATCTAAAATTGATCGGAATCCCTCAAGTCAGCATGACCAGCAACGGTTATTTATTGGCGCGGCAAGCTATTGCTTTGCGTGATGCCGGTTTGCAGTCCATTAATGTTTCTTTGGATGCGATGAATGAAGCTGATTTCTATAAAATGGCCAAGCGCGGGCATCTCGACCGTGTTTTGAAAGGCATTGAAGCGGCTTTGGATTTGGGTATCCAGGTGAAATTGAATGCCGTGATTATGAAGGGAATGAACGAAGACCAGATTATTCCTTTAGTGGATTATGCTTTTAGTAAAAATATCCCGGTCCGTTTTTTGGAAGTGATGTCGATGGGACATCTGCATCACGAATCCGACAAATATTTATTCTCCCAACAACAATTATTGGATACAATTGCAACTGAACACAACTTTAAACGCTTGCCAAGAACAGCTTCTGCCACTTCTAATTACTGGCAAACGCCTGCCGGAAATACTTTCGGTATTATCGCCAACAACAGCGAACCTTTTTGCCAGGATTGTAGCCGTTTGCGTTTGGATGCCGAAGGGAATATGTACGGCTGTTTGAGCACTAATCATCCCATTGCGATGGATCCGGCCGATAACGATTTTATCCTACAGGAAAAACTGCAATTGGCCATGAGCCAGAAACAGTTGCACCATTTTACAGGCAGCGAATTGAGCATGTTGCAAATTGGCGGCTGATACTTCTTTTACCACCTAAAAATATGACTATACAAGTTTTTGCTGTTTTGAAAGACTACTTTGACAAGGAGTTTGAAATGCAAGGCACTATCAAAAATATAACAGCTTTAAAGCAACATCTGGCTGGTCAAAACCCCGAAGCTGCAAGTGTACTTGATCTATGCCGTTTTGCTGTCCGCAATGAATTTGTTGACCCTGATTATCCCATAACTACAAATGACACCATCTGCATTATCCCGCCCAGCAGTGGCGGCTGACCTTCCTTTTTTATCTGCTGACCCTTTGGATTTGGTTGGGTTATTGGCTAAATCCCATCATCCAGAAGCGGGTGCAATAGTGCTTTTTAGCGGAGAAGTCCGCGACAACGACCCGCAAACGGATGTAGATTATCTGGAATACGAAGCGCAGGAAGCGATGGCATCCAAAGCTATCAGCAAGATTTTGGACGATGCCTGCCAAAAATGGCCTTTAAATATCGCGCTTGCACAACATCGGACCGGTAAAGTGGGTATTTCAGAATCGGCTGTAGTTGTAATTACTGCTTCGCCGCACCGGGCAGAAGCTTATTCGGCCAACCGTTATATCATTAACCGTATCAAACATGAAGCACCTATTTGGAAGTGTGAGTATTTTAAAGACGGCACCAAAGAATGGGGCGGCAACTGCAACTGCCAAAAAATTACCGGCGATGCGAACAAGCATGTTTATGAATGGACGGAGGAGAAAAAGTAATCATTTATCATCATAATGCCCAAGAGCTGATACAATAAATATAGAAACAATTTGTTCTTTTACTTCATAAATCAGCCTGTCTTTTTCATTAATCCTTCGGGAGTAAAAGCCTTTGTACTGATGTTTTAAGGCTTCAGGTTTTCCGGTTCCTTCGTATGGGTTTTGTTGGGGTTCATCAAAAATCTTTTCAACTCTTTTAATACTTTTTTTATCACCGGATTTATGGATTTTACTTAAATCTTTCCTGGCTTTTTCAGAAAGGTTTATGATATATTTTCCCATATAGATTTATGGGGATCCAATGTTTGGTACTTTCCGGCTTTAACGTCAGCTATGCCTTGTTCTATTGCTTCTATATTTTTAGGATTGTCAAAAAAAGAATCTTCACTGATGCGTTCCGTTTTCCGAAGTTCAAAAGTTTCTTTTTTGCCTCTTTGTATCACAATGCATTCTTTTTCAGCCATATCTAAATATTTTTTTAGGTTTCCTCTTAATTCACTTGGGCTGATCACAATCATAATCAAAAACTATTTATGTACACAATGGTGTACGAATATACTATTTTTTTCAATACAGAATCCAGTTGATAAAAATGATTCAGGATATAGAACTAAACAAAAAACTTGAATAAGAAATTATTTCCAAATTTGAATTAAATATGGACGATGCTTCTTTTATCACCCCAAAACCAACCATAACAATTGAATATTGCCCAAAATGCCGCTGGCTTTTGCGTGCTGCGTACATGGCGCAGGAGTTGCTAACTACTTTTGAGGCTGATTTGCACGGCGTGTTGCTGCAGCCAAGCGAAATTGCTGGCCGTTATACTGTTTTTATCAACCAAAATATTGTTTTTGACCGGAAGCGGGAAGGCCGTTTCCCCGAAATCAAAGAGTTAAAGCAGCTTGTTCGGGACTGGGTTGATCCGGATAAAAACTTGGGACATTCTGACAAAAAGTAAACTTACTTGTAAGTCCATTTCTTTCTTTACTTAAAATGTTGATATATGACTTCTAATATTTTTATTAATAAAAGAATTAGAGTTAGCATTTCTTTTAACATTTTCAATATATAAACATTGTCTTTCTTTAGAAGTGATTTAGGGGGAATTTTACTTTTCATTGTTGAAAGGATTTATTTCAACAAATAGAAATATTAGTATTTACCCTTTTTTACCTTGCTTTACCTTGGTAATATCGGAGCAAATTTTTTCGAGCTGATTTTTAAAATTCAAATCATATTCTTTAGAAGAATTAGCAAAGGTTTTACCATCTACTCCCATATTAAAATCTCTAAAGCTGTTGTTAAGTATTAAAGCAAGTTTTTTTCTATTTAAATCAGATCTGATAATACCTACATTCTGAAGATGCATTATCCATGAACAAATAATACCTGTATGTTTATACTTGCTACCTATGAATTTCCATTGACTGGTCAAAAGAGGAGGTTTTGTCATCATAAAAGCATCAATACAATCTTTACCATTATCTTCCAGAAAAATATCTTCCAATGTTAAAGATGAAAAACCTTCCTTATTCTTTTTAGGAATATTTACTTTATTGCTTGTATCAGGATTTTTTTGAAATTCTTTTATCCTTTCTATAAATCGCTCAAATGTAACTGAAGGGATATTTTTATTTAACACATTTTTAAAAGCAGATTTGTAATTTTCTTCAATTGTCCTGGTATTTGTCCAGTTTTCAATTACAACTAAATCATCCGCTTTTTTCTCTTTATCCAATTCAGATATCCAGTTCTGAAATTTTGTTATTTCATAAACTTTTCGATTTTTATTTAATTCTTCTAAAGATTTTCCTAAGTATAATTGCTTAAAATGCTCAATGTTTTCAAAGTCAGTTTTGATCGGACTTGAAGTAATTATTCCAACTTGGTTTAAAATATTTTCATGCCTAACAATCGTTACATCAAAATCCTCTTTTGAAATATCTATATATTCAAACCAGTACAATTTTACTGTATGTAAGAGATCAGCAATAACGTGGTAAAGAAAATTTGCATATCTTATGTTTTCAAATGAAGGCTCTTTCTCAGCCAATTGTATCACATCAGCCATTTGATCCCATCTAGGCATTGTTTTAATTTCTTTACAAAAAAGCTTCAATAGGTGATCGCTAATTTCTCTTTGTATATAATGATTCATTCAGATGTTTTTTAATCAATAAAAAAATCTGCCTAAATAAAGCATCTGGTAAATACTTGTTTTTTGGCAGACTTTAAATACATATTGCTTTCTTACTTAAATAGAATGCAACTTTAGCGTAAAAGCTACGCCCTTCTGATCAACCCCAGAATCAAAGCAATAACTGCAATTACCAATAATACGTGGATGATACCACCGGCAACGTGAAAAGCAAATACGCCTAAAGCCCAGCCAATAACCAAGATTACGGCTACGATGTATAATAAAGATCTCATAATGAAAAAATTTAATTGATTAAAGGGTTTAAATAAACAATATCACATAAAGGCAAAACGCAAAAAAATGTTTTGTAGATGACAAAAAAACAGACAGGTAAAAGAAGTATAAAGATTGGGGGGATAAATTATAGCTTGATCCATTTATTTCGTACGGCTATTTGCTGGGCGGAAGGCTCTAATACTTCTTCTATTGCATATTTTATTTTATGCTGATTTTGCAAGGTCAAAGGAATTTCCAGCAGCCTTCCGTCCCGCACCAAAGTCAAATCAATTGTATCGCCGGGCAACAGAAATTGCAGTGATTTTTCCAGGTCCGCAATTCGGTTGCCGTTAATAGCCAGCAATTCGTCATTTACGTTGATGCCCGCGCGCCAGGCTTCTGTTTCCCGCTCTATAAAATTCACTAAAAGTTTGCCGGAATTTAAAGCAGCAGTAAAACCGGTTGTGGGCAGTGGTTTGGTTTCGGGCAGACAAACGCGCAGCCGCAAACCGGCATAACCGAGATAATGGTTGTAATCCAAATCTTCTAAACCATTGATATATTGCTCATAAATATGGTTTAAGCTGCAACCAGCCACTTGTTCCAGCGATTTTCTGAAATCTTCTTCCGTGTAGCCGCGGTTTTCGGCTTTGTAAAATTGGTTGTACATGCGCTTCATCACTTCATCCAATGTGTATTTGGATTGCGTTTGGTGGATGATTAACAAATCAAGACAAAGCGCAATCAATGATCCTTTTACATAATAAGAAATGGTAGCATTGGGCGAGTTTTCATTGGGCCGATAAAATTTAATCCAGGTATCAAAACTGGCTTCGGTTACGGTTTGGATTTTTCTGCCCGGCACATTTTCAACCAAATTAATATCCGCAGCAAGCAATTTCAGATAACTTTCGGGGGAAATTAAACCGGCACGGCGCAAAACCAGGTTATCATAATAAGCGGTAAAACCTTCTGCAATCCACAAACTGGCGGTGTAGTTTTCCTGCTGATAATCAAACGGGCCCAAAGCTTTCGGGCGCAACCGTTTTACGTTCCATAAATGGAAATATTCGTGGGAGGCCAATCCCAAAAAATCCTGGTACGTTTTTTCCGTGGCATAAGCAGTTCTCGCAACACCAAGAACGGTGGAATTGGCATGCTCTAAACCGCCGCCGCCTGTGTTAAAATTATGGATGATAAACACAAAACGCTTGTTTGGGTTTTCACCAAAAATGCCGGTTTCTTCTTCAATGATCTTTGTAAAGTCCGGTATCAGTTTTTCTTCCTGGTACATGCCGCCGCCATACATCGCTACTTCATGCGAAACGCCGGCTGCGGTAAAATTAAAAATATGCTGGTTGCCGATTTCAAAAGGCGAATCGTAGAGCGTATCAAAATTAGGTGCATAAAAACAGTATGGATCGTGGTTGAGGTTTTCTAATCCGGTCGAGATTTTTTTCCAGTGGGCCGCAGAAATAATGCGGACGGTTGACGGCAGGTGAAGCATTCCTTCGGGGTATAAAATTATGCCGGTAGGAGACAGGAAAGCGTGGGAAATATCCACAAAACTGGTCCGTACGGAAACTTCAAAAGCGTAAACCCGGTACTTAACAGTAATTGCAGTAAAGTTTTTGGTGCCAATAAACCAACTGTTTTTACGAAGCTTTCTATGCAGGATTGGTTTGCCTTCGGAACAAGCTTTAAACCCTTCTATGTTTTTAGAAAATTCCCGGATGAGGTAGGAACCGGGCGTCCAAACCGGCATAACCAGTTCCAATCCATCCTGGTCGATCCCTGAAATATCCATCCTTACATCTACATAATGTGCTTGTGGTTCTGGAAAAGAAATTTCAAAATGGATGGTGTTCTGGCTCATATCCGGCATAATAATTTATAATGTTAAAAATAGCATTCGGTTTTAAATCATCTGTAATGCACCTGCTTTAGCAAACAAGAAGTTGTAAAATGGTTGATACAGGCAATTCGGTTTTGACAATATCTGATAGTTTTGTTAGCCTACATGTGTAAAGACCAATTGAAAAACGATCAGCTAAAACTTTTGTCACTGATGCTGTTTCTACCGTATAAAAAACAGCGTTCTAGTTGTAGGATGAAAGCCGCAGACTGTTATATTTACACCAAAACCTTCCTCTAAAAAGGAAAAGAACCCGTCAATGAAATTAAAATTTATTATTTATCCGTTACTGATTTTGCTTGTTGGGTACCTTATTTATAATAAGTTTTATGGTGCCGGTGCCAAAGAAAAAAAGATCGGGCCGGCATCTGGCAAAAGCGGAAAAAAGCCGAACAAACCAGTTCCGGTGAACGTGATGATTGTGAAAGATACTGCTTTTAGCAATGCGATTGATATTACCGGAACGATTGACGCCAACGAGCAGGTGGATTTGCGCAGCGAAACGGCAGGTAACATTACCGGCATTTATTTTAAGGAAGGAACGCACGTAGGCAAAGGGCAATTGTTGGTCAGGGTGTACAACCAGGACCAGGTGGCTTCGCTGAAATCAGTTCAGGTGCAGATCAAGCTGGCTGAGCAAACGGAATACCGCAACCGGATTTTGATGCAAAAAGAAGCAGTGAGTAAAGAAGAATATGATACCTCGTTATCCTCGCTGAATGTTTTCAGGTCGCAGGCAGATTTGATCCGGGCACAGATAGCAAAAACAGAAGTCCGCGCGCCTTTTTCGGGTACTATTGGTTTGCGGAACATCAGTCCGGGCGGCTATCTTTCGCCCACCAGTTCTATTGCGACTTTAGTGAATATGGACCCTGCAAAAATTACATTCTCAGTTCCCGAAAGATACTTAGCTTTAATCAAAACCGGCAGTAAAATTCACTTCAACCTGGAAAGTTCCCGGGACAGGTTTACCGGCACCGTTTATGCCATCGAACCAAACCTGGACCTGACTTCAAGGTCTATTACCATCCGTGCAAAATCGCCCAATCTAAAAGGTTTGCTGCGTGCAGGCAGTTTCGCCAAAATCAATTTAACGCTGGAACAGATACCAAAAACCATCTTGGTGCCAACAGAATGTGTGATACCGGATATCAAATCCAGTAAAGTTTTTGTGGTCGCAAAAGGGGTAGCCGCATCCAGGGACGTAAAAACGGATGTACGGACGGCATCTAAAATCCAAATTGTGGACGGACTGCAGCCCGGCGACAGTTTGATTGTATCCGGAATTATTCAATTGCGGCCGCAAGTGCCTTTAAAAATTGTTAAAATCATTAAGTAAAGCTTATGAGTTTATCCTCAACCAGTATAAAACGGCCGGTTTTAACTACGGTACTGTCTTTCGCAATTATAGTCTTTGGTGTGATCGGCTATAAATTTTTAGGCACGAGGGATTTTCCTTCGGTAGATCCGCCGATTATTTCTGTACAAACCAGTTATTCCGGTGCCAATTCGGATGTAATTGAATCGCAGATCACGGAACCGCTGGAGAAAGTGATCAACGGGATTCCGGGCATCCGTAACATATCTTCCACCAGTTCGGTTGGTTCGAGCAACATCACAGTAGAATTTAACCTGGATGCCGATCTGGAAACTGCTGCAAATGATGTACGCGACAAGGTTTCGCAGGCACAGCGCCAGTTGCCGCAAGATATAGATGCACCGCCGGTGGTAACCAAAGCGGATGCCAATGCTGATAATATCATTACCATTACCGTCAGCAGTAATACACGCAACATTTTGCAAATTGATGATTATGCGGAGAATACATTGCAGGAAGCCTTGCAGACCATTCCGGGTGTAAGTGCCGTCAACGTGCAGGGGCAACGCCAATATGCCATGCGTTTATGGATCGATCCGAACAAACTGGCCGCTTATAAGCTGGCTGCTACCGATATTCAAACAGCTTTGGCCAAGGAAAACGTGGAACTTCCTGCTGGTAAAATCGAAGGCAACACGACCGAACTGGCCGTCCGCGCCCTGGGTAAACTGACTACCGAAAAGGATTTTAACAACATGATCATCCGGGCAGACAGCAACCGGGTGATCCATTTAAGTGATATAGGTTATGCCATTTTAGGTGCTGCAAATGAAGAAACTGCGCTGAACGAATCTGGTGTCCCGGAGGTTGGTTTGGCAATTGTGCCGCAGCCAGGTGCCAATTATGTACAGATCGCCAAAGATTTTTACAAAAGGCTGGAACAGGTCAAAAAGGATCTGCCGGCGGATATCAAAGTAGAAGTTGCGCTGGACAATACGCGGTTCATCAACCAGTCTATCGAAGAAGTAAAAGAAACACTGTTGATTTCGTTTGTGCTGGTGGTGATCATCATCTACCTGTTTTTCCGGGACTGGCTGATTGCTTTCCGGCCGCTGATCGATATTCCGGTTTCGCTGATCGGTGCTTTTTTTATCATGTATATTTTTGGTTTCTCGATCAATATTTTAACACTTTTAGGGATCGTGCTGGCCACAGGCTTAGTGGTGGACGACGGGATTGTGGTAACTGAGAATATCTACAAAAAAGTAGAAGAAGGCATGGAAATCCGTAAGGCTGCTTTTGAAGGTTCGGCAGAAATCTTTTTTGCCGTAATTTCCACTTCAGTTACGCTGGCGGCAGTGTTTTTACCAATAGTTTTTTTACAGGGTTTTACGGGGAGGCTATTCCGGGAATTTGCCGTAGTGGTGGCTGGTGCAGTGCTGATCTCTGCTTTCGTTTCTTTGTCGCTCACACCGATGCTGAACGTGAAACTGATCCGCAAGAATCAGAAGAAATCAAAATTCTACGAACAAACAGAACCTTTTTTCCAGAACATGACCAGTTCTTACACGCATTCGCTGATAAAGTTTATGAAGCGGAAATGGATATCAGGCGTTCTTTTGGTAGCTTCTTTGGTTATCGTTTTCGTCATCTTTAAAATTACCCCTTCTGAGTTAGCCCCTATTGATGACCGAAGTATGCTGCGTTATAGTGTAATCGGCCAGGAAGGCGCTTCCTATGAATACATGACACGGTATATGAACAAAGTCTCGCAGTTTATAGAAGATTCTGTTCCGGAGAAAAACATCAATATTTCGGTAGTTTCACCAGGCTCTAACATCAATTCCGGTTTTGGAAGGATTGGTTTAGTTGATCCTGACAAGCGCATACGTACGCAGCAGCAGATTGCGGATTACATGACCAAAAACCTGGCCCGTTTCCCGGATGCCAAAACCTTTGTTATCCAGGAACAAACCATCAGCGGCGGCGGCAGTGGTGCGCGTACTTCTTTACCGGTACAATTTGTGATCCAGAACCAGGATTTTGAAAAACTAAGGAAAGTGTTGCCGGATTTTATGGCCGAAGCAAATAAAAGTCCGGTTTTTCAGGGTGTGGATGTGAACCTAAAATTTACCAAACCACAGCTTTCCATCACTACAGACCGCGACCGTGCCCGTGATTTAGGCGTATCCGTGGCAGATATTGCCCAAACGCTGCAATTATATTATAGTGCCGGCCGTTTAGATTATTTCCTGATCAGCGGAAAACAATATCAGGTAATTGCCCAGGTAGATCGTGCCAACCGTGATCAGCCGCTCGATTTAAAATCTATTTACGTGCGCAGCAGCAACGGGGCCTTGATCCAATTGGACAATGTGGTTACCGTAACCGAAAGTTCTACGCCGCCATCAATTTATCACTTTAACCGGTTTAAATCGGCAACGGTCCAGGCAGGTTTGGCTCCTGGCCATACAATTGGCGAGGGTATTGCAGAAATGCAGCGCATTGCAAAATCCAGCAAACTGGACGACAGTTTTAGTTCTGACCTGGCTGGCCCGTCAAGGGATTTTGCCGAAGGCTCATCCAATATTTTGTATGCTTTTGCTTTTGCTTTACTGCTGATTTACTTAGTTTTGGCTGCACAGTTTGAAAGTTTTATTGATCCTTTTGTGGTGATGCTGACCGTTCCGCTGGCCATTGCAGGTGCTTTTCTGTCGCTTTGGCTGTTTAATCAAACTTTAAATATTTTTAGTGAGATCGGGATGATCACACTGGTAGGATTAGTTACCAAAAACGGTATTTTGATTGTGGAATTTGCCAACCAACGCATGGAAGCGGAAGGTTTATCCAAATTTGATGCGGTGGTAGAAGCAGCAACTGCCCGTTTGCGACCGATTTTGATGACCAGTTTTGCCGTAGTTCTCGGAGCTGTGCCTATCGCTTTTGCTTTAGGTGCCGGTGCCAAAAGCCGTGTTTCGCTCGGGATTGTGATTATGGGCGGGATGATATTTTCGCTGGTGCTCACCCTTTACATCATTCCGGTGATGTTTGTGGTTTTCTCTGCAAAAGTAAAACACAACCCCGACGATGAACCTGAAGAAGATTCATCTAAAGAGAAAGAAAAAGATATGCTGTTGTTGCCTGAGCATCAAATTTAATATTGATAAAGCTGATGAAATTTTTACCGGTACTTCTTTTATGCCTGTTTTTTTTGAACACTGCCATTCTTGCACAAAACGTCCCCTTGCTTACTTTGGAAGATGCGGTGAGTATTGCCCTGAAAAATAATTATGATATCCGGCTTGCAAAAAACAACACCGTGATTGCTGCTACCAACGTAACGCTTGGCAATGCCGGTTATCTACCTGTGCTTGGGGCAAGCGTAACCACCAACAGCAGTGTGTTGGACATCAACCAAACCCGGTCTGACGGAACGACCAATAAGTTGAACAAACTGCACAATTCCAGCTCCAGTTACGGCCCGGTGCTCAACTGGACTATTTTTGACGGCTTTGCCATGTTCGCCAATTATGATCAGTTGAAACAACTGAACAAACTGGGCCAGGTGCAGGAGCGGGACACGATACAAAGCACGCTGGTTTCCGTAATCTCCACTTACTACAACTTAGTTTATCAAAACCAGGAAATTATATCGTTAAAAGGAGCAATCGAAACATCACGCACACAATTGCGTTATGCTTCGGATAAATATAGCGTTGGCCGTGCTTCCAAACTGGACGTGCTGAACGCGCAGGTCAATTTTAATACAGACACAGCAAATTTTCTGATCCAGATACAACAATTTAAAACTACTAAAATCAGCATGAACCGCTTGCTGGCGCGCAAACTGACAGAAGATTTCTCAGTTCCTGATACCATTCAAAATCAAAATCAATTAGTTTTAAGTGACATTATGGCCAAAGCGCGAACGGCAAACTTGTCCGTATTGATCTCACAAATTGATAAACGGCTGGCCGAAATATCACTTCGGCAAGTGCGTTCTACACGGTATCCGGCCTTGGGCCTAAGTTCCGGTTATGCTTTCAGCAACAGTAAAACCCCCGCGGGCTTTACCAGAACACAATATACCAAAGGGTTAAATTACGGATTGACAGCAAGTGTGAATATATTTGGTGGCTTTAATCAATTGCGCAGGGAACGCATAGCCAAGCTACAGATAAACAGTGCCGATATACAGATCAGCAAAACGCAGCAGCAGGTAGAAGCACAAATCAATGCCTTGTATATCAATTATTTATCAGGATTAGATTTAATCCGTTTAGAACAATCCAACGTGGAAATCGCAAAAAAGAACCTAGGAATTTCGCTCGACAAATACCGGCTGGGCAATATTACACCGCTGGAAGTAAGGGAAGCACAAAGAAATTATTTGGATGCGCAAACCCGTTTTTATAATGATCAGTACCAAACCAAACTGGCAGAGGTAAGTTTGAAAGAAATAACAGGAAGTATCAATCTAAACTAAGCTTGTTTTGAATTTTGGAATTGTTATTGTATATTAAGATTGTACTTAAACCAATTAGAACCCATGCCACAACCAAGATACACATTGTGTTTATTAATTGATGATAACTACATTGATAACATGATTAACCGTAAAATTATAGAGAATGGGTTTTTTGCAAAAAAAGTAATCGTAAAAGAATCAGCAGAGGAGGCATTGGAAGAATTAAAAAGCGGACAATACGAACCGGATGTTATTTTTTTGGATGTACGTATGCCGCAAATGAACGCGTTTGAATTTTTAAAAGAATACGAAAAACTAAAGCTGGATACGGACCGCGCGCCCATGATTTACATTTTAACCTCATCATTGGACCCTTTTGACCATCGCAAAGTGATGGAAAGCCGTTATGTAACCCAGTTTTTATACAAACCGCTTACCCACCAGAAACTGGAAGAAATCAATGTATGATTTTAGTTGCAGACAGCGGATCGACCAAAACAGATTGGGTTTTGGTAACTCCGGGAGAACCGGACAGGGAGTTTAAAACAGCAGGCATCAATCCGTATTTTTTGTCTGACAGGGAGGTTCTGCGTTTAATCAACAAGCAGGAAAGCCTGGTTGCACAGGCAGAAAACGTTACCGAAGTTTACTTTTTTGGTGCGGGATGTTCCAGTCCGGATAAGCGTGAAGCAGTTTCTAATGTGCTTAGCCAGATATTTAAACAGGCGTATATTAGTGTCGATAGTGATTTGCTGGGATCTGCTTATGCCACCTGCGGACATGAAACCGGGCTGTGCTGCATCTTGGGGACAGGTTCTAACATCACTTATTTTGATGGTGAAAATATTTTTGAAGGCAAACACGGCTTAGGTTATATTTTGGGCGATGAAGGTTCGGGCAGTTATTTTGGTAAAAAACTGATCACTGATTATTTGTATGGCCGGATGCCGGAAGAAGAAAGCCAGTTGTTTGCAAAAAGTTATGTGGTGGATAAAGAAACGATCATCAGCCATGTGTACCACAAACCACGGGCAAACTATTATTTAGCTTCTTTTGCTTCTTTTTTAGCTGAAATTAAAACGGGCAGTTACTGTAGGGATTTGATTCGCAATGGATTAACAGGGTTTATAACTACAAACGTGATAACCTATCCGTCTTACAAAAAATTTAAATGCCATTTCGTAGGTTCTGTAGCCTGGAATTGGCAGGATGAACTACAGGAAATAGGTGCAGCTTATCAGGTTCAGGTAGGCAAAATCATGAAACATCCGATCCAGCAACTGGTACATTTCCTTCTTAAAAGGGAATAACAGATTCTTTTTATAGCTGCTTAATTGAAGCCAACTTAGCACCGGCAATTTTTTTTATTGATAAAAGAAGCACTGCTGCAGCCAGCAAAATCACCGGCCCGTCAATAGGGCAATCCACATCCGGGTCTCCGCAAGGCAAACCCTGTGCTTTTAACTGTACAGTATTCATCAGCAGCAGCAAAATTAAGGCTGACAGATTGATACAGGTTTTTCTGAGCTTCATGAGTAACAAACTTAAAGAATTAATATCATTTTAAATGCTTCTTTTACCAGGTTAAAATTGGTGGGTTTTAAAGTTTAGTATTTGATAAATTTAGTTTGCCCGATCACGTTCTGATTGGCATCCTTCAACTCAACTGCATAAATACCAGGCTTTAAGGAACCTACTTCCATCCGCAACGAATTATTATTTACCGCTGATTTTAATACGACTATGCCAGCCATACTGATTACCCTGATTTCGGCTGTACCTTTTATTGCGTGCGGTAAATTTAGCTGGATATAAGAACTGGCCGGGTTTGGATAAACATAAAAGGTGCTGGCATTTGCAGCGTTAAAATTGATTTTGAGAAGATCGGAATCATCAGCTTCCCCATCCAGCACGGTTTGTTTCAAACGATAAATAATGATGCCGTTGGAAACCGTATGATCTGTAAAAGAGTAAATTCCGCTGCTGTTGGATGCAATTGTACCAATGTTAACGAAATTTCTGCCGCCATCGGTACTTTTTTGCAGGGCAAAAACAGTATAGGCCGCTTCATTTTTAGTTGTCCAGTTCAGCACAACACTGCTGCTGTTTATTTTTCCGGTGAAGTTTAGTAATTTATAAATGCCCTGCGGATTAAGCTTGAATACTAATTCCAACCGGTTTCCGCCTTTGGAACTTGTATCAGCCCGGTTAATGTTAAAATTGTAAGCATTGCTGAGGTTGAGCAGGAGGGAATCTTTTCGATAATGGTCAATCACATAAACATTATATTTAGGCAGAATATTAGCCATTTCCATAATTTGCAGTTGCTGGTTAGCGGTGGAAGTGGCATCGACGAATAATCTGATCCTCATTTTTTGGTTCACTTCAGGCATCTTGTTGATAGCCAAACGTGTATTATCAGCAGAATAACTTGACAAATAAACGCTTGGTGTCATCCCATCCAGGTCTCCACCGTCTTCTTTATCAAATTTTGACGACCAATTTTTGTTGAAGAACAAACCAATCCCGTCATAATTGATGCTATCGGTTTTGAGTTGCAGCATGATGCGGGAGTAAATGCCCGCAGCCGGATCTAAATTACTGCCGATCGGACCACCCATAATATTTTGTCCTGTATTAAATCCGTCTTTGGTACGGGCCGACATTAAAAGTACCGGTGATGTGGCTGAAGTAAGCTGGTTGCTTACTTTATTGCTTTCTGCAAAAGTAATACCCGCATTAGCGGAACCAACCACATTGCACCGCGCAAAAAAACCTTGCCCGCTACCAATATAACGGTTTGCACCATTACCGTCAGTAATCGTCGAGCCGCTTGTTGCGCTGCCTTTTGTGTAATATGAAAACTGTTTGTTGATCGGGTTATACATATAAACCAGCGGACTTATATCACTGCCGAAAGTAACCAGGTCCAGATCAACAGTGGCAGCATAAGGGTTCCCGATCAGGTTAAAACCATCGGTTCCCTGGTCGCTTGCGTTTCCGCTTGTGCCATACCAGTTGGTGCGCATTAAATTTGCAACTGGTGCATAAGAAGAATTGTATTTGTAGTAATAAGCACTTTGAACAGCAGAACCGGGGCTTTCTTTAGCATAAGGACTGCTGACAGTAAAGTTGTTGATGTTGTTTTGCGGCACATTTACGCTGATGTTTCCCTGGTTGGGTGTACCGGTAAAAACAACGGCATTATCATCGGGCGTAGGGAAAACCGGGCCTCTAAGTTTGGTATTTAAATTGGTACGGCTACCTCGGTTAAAAAACATTAGGCCGGTTCCAACGGGAATATTTTCTGCCAGGGAATAAATCCCTTTATAATCACTGTCTTTAATAACGGTATTTGCCGGGAAAGGGTCGCCTTCGCGGTACATCCAGATAGAAGCATTATTGGTGTTGGAAGGATCAAAACTGCCCGTACCAGAATTAGGGCCGGTAATTGGTGTATTGTTGATGAGTGAGGCAATCGTATAAAAACCTGTGGAGTTATAAACCGGGGAGGAGATCAGCCGGTAACTGCGTCCATAACTTCCGGTAACAAACCTTTGTACGTTCATATTCCCGGTAATGCTTGCAGTTCCGGTTAATGCCGCTACGCTTGCCGTAGCACTGGAGGTAGAAAGAAGCGTCAGGTTTCCGTTTGCTTGTAAGGTGCAATTATTCCCAACGGTTAAAATTCCGGAAACGGTAGTTGGCCCGTTAACAGGGCTGTTTTTAACGCTGTTGTCGTAAGAAAGAATATTTAAGTTTTTGTAATTGAGTGGCCCTACAGTTAATATATTGGCATTTGCCGAACCGTTATAAGTCCAATCCCCGGTTACATTATAACCAGTTGCTGTGTTACGATAATCATCCCCGATGGTAACAGGGATGCTGCCAGAATTGATAGACATATTGCCCAGGAAATTTTTGCCAACCATGATGGAGGAGATATTGGAATAATCAACAGGAGAGCTGAGGCTAAAATTTTGACCAGTCTGAAGGGCACGTGGTGTAGGTGAAGTAAAGCTTGTACTTAAACCCTGGCAGATCAGGTTAAAAAAAATTGTAGCACTGCTTCCTCCAATGGTTTGTGCAGCAGTGGCATTGTTAAAAATAGTGGTTAAACCTAAGCCTGTTATGCCCGAAGTTGAACCGTTATTTGTCCAGTTGCCGCCTACCGTAAGACTGCTGGTGGCACTGCCATCTGCAAAAAGATCATAACCAATATTTGAACAACTGATGATGCCGCTTCCTATACTGATGTAATTTCCGGCTGCCCCGTTAATGTTCATATAAACATTAGAAGTAAGGGTATTCGTGCCGTTCATAACAATATTAGCACCATTGTTTACCAAGCCCTGAGCAAAAGAAAAGGCAGGTAAAAGAAGCATCATGCATAGAATAATTCGTATTTCTATATGGCTTGTTAATTTACCGGTTTTCATGTTCTTCGGATAAGTAGTGGAATTGTTACTTCTGAAATTTTTGAACAGCCTTCTTTAAATCGTCAATCTGTTTCTGTTGTTCTTTGATAGCATTGATCAATACAGGAACTAATTCTGCATAATTCATCCCCAGTTTCTCTTTAGCTTCATTGCCGGTTACTACTTCTGGCACTAATTTTCGTACATCTTGTGCAATTAAACCTATTTTAGGATTGGTAGTTGGATTTTCTTTCCAGTTGTAACTAACAGGTTGTAGAGCAAGTACTTCTTTTAAACCATAATTTAGGTTTTTAATATTGGTCTTTAGTCTTCTGTCAGAAGTTTGTATGGTGCCATTTGTAGCGTAAACGGCAGTCCAACGGTTGCCTGTTCCTCCGCCTAAACTATAAGCATTATCCGCAGTTGGGGCAACAACACCCGCAACAGTCAACATATAACCAGGCGTATTAGTACCTATACCAACATTACCATTTTGAGTTACCGACATGCGTAGATTGCTCGAGGTATAAAAATCAAGGCCATATTGATCGGTTCCAGAACTGCGTTTTGAGGAAATTGCTTCACCACTACCAGGTCCTCCAAAAATTACGCCTGGCGTTTTGGCCCCTGTATTAGTATTGGTAGCATCAATATAGACCGAATTGGCTATACTTATACTTCCGTTCACATCCAATTTTTGAGTAGGGGCAGTAGTACCCATGCCAACATTACCGCTGCCATTAATAAACATACGGACGTTTGAGGCTATACTTCCGCCAGTTATAAAACCCAGGCTTTTGCCAGATGTACTAGTGCCTATATAAAAATTACCGCCGGTAGCAGCTCCTCCGGCATTATAAATGTAAGCATCATTTGCAGTACCAAAATATTGTGCTGTATTGCCGCTGCTGTTAATGCCCATGTCAATATAGTTTGTCGTATCTGTACCATTATTAGCAGTGGCCACAACATCGGTACTAGCATTTGTACCGGCACTTAAATTCTGGATGTTTAATTGTAAAAAATTGTTGATTGTTCCTTTACCGCTTATTAAGTTGGTAGATGAAGTTGTGCCTCCATCAACCAAAAGCTTTTCAGGCTTTTTAGCGGTAAAAGCAGTACTTCCTATAGCAAAGTTGCCCGTACTGGTAACCCTGGCCCTTTCTAAGTTTTTTGTTTTAATAACAAAATCTGTTGAGTCTATTGTGCCTATAAAATTTGTTCCGGCAGTAGTTCCTGTATTCCCTATGGTTGCCCAGGCTAGGTTGCTTGTTTGTGCGGTAGTAGTAAGCATGTTCCAAGCTGTCCCATTCCAGTAATAATAACCAGGGGTAACGTTATTGGGAGATGTACCAGCCGTAGCCGTATTATAAACCAAAAGCGAAATTGCCGGAGAGGTAATAGGGGCGGCAGCATTGGTAGCGGTAAGTGCAACACGCGGCATGAGCAGTCCTTTATTGGCATAACTGACATCTAAACCTGCGGACGCATCCGGAACAAAGCCATTGCTTGAACTGATGCCAACATTTTGTGTGAAACCTGTTTGTACCGATAATATGCAAAACAGATATACAAAAGCCTTTAAGATGTGTTGAGTTGTTTTCATGGAGATAAGTAATGCAATGTTTTACGGGATGCTGCATCTATTAGTTATATACCGTGCGTACTGTTGATGTTTGTGTTTAGATGCTTCTTTTATGCCATTAAAAACAGTATATAGTTTTTGGATAATGGTTCATAGCCGATTGTTCATAGCTGATAGCTGATAGCTGATAGCTGATAGCTGATAGCTGATAGCTGATCGCTCATAGCTATTTTTAGGTGCTAAAAGAAGCATTGTCATTAATCCTAAGCCTATTGAAATAGATACTATGCAATAAAAACTATTGCTTTTGCTGCCCTTGCAATGCCCACTTTTCAATAATGTCAACCAGTCCGTCCAACCTTACCGGCTTGGCAATGTAATCATCCATGCCTGCCTTTAAACATTCTTCCCGGTCGCCTTGCAGGGTATTGGCAGTCATCGCTATAATAATGGGTTGCTCGGTCAGACATACGCGGATCATCCTTGTAGCTTCCAGCCCGTCCATTTCCGGCATTTGCACATCCATCAAAATCAAATCATAATTTTTGTGGCTTACTACTTCCAGCACATCCTTTCCGTTTTCAGAAACCTGCGGATCGTAGCCCAATTTGTTTAAAACCTTGGTCACCAGTTTCTGGTTCATTTTGTCATCTTCTGCAATCAGGATATTCAGCGGATACTGTTTGGCAAAATCCACTGAGAGCTTTTGTTTGGTATATTGATCTTTTGTTAAACCGTCTTTACCTTTTTGCCATAACAAGTTCAACGTCTGTCCGATAATGATATGGTGTTTTAAAGGCTTTTCAACAACTGCATTAAAAAGGGCCGAATGCTCTTTATACTTTTCGTTACCGGTTTTGTTCATCAGGATCACAGGTAGGTCCGGCTGCGTTTGTTTGATGGCCCGGCTCAGCTCAATACCATCCATTTCCGGCATTTGCATATCAATCAATGCCAGATCAAAATTAGCTTCCTGTGCCAAAATTTGCAATGCCTGTTTGCCCGAACCTGCTAAAAACGGAACGAGTTTCCATCTTTCCAACTGCGTTTTAAAAATGTTGCCAAGCGTTAAATTGTCATCTGCTATCAAAATCTTTTTACCGGCCAGTTTTGCCATTTCTGCTTGTGTGTTGGCGCGTAAATTTTGCTTGCCAAAAGTGGTAAGGACCGTAAATTTAAAGATACTTCCCTTTTTTTCCTGGCTTTCAACACTAAGGGAACCACCCATCAAACGGACTAGTTTTTTACAGATAGCCAGTGTTCTGCCAGTAGAAGTTTGGCTGCTTTCTGTTGTATCTGATTGGAGCTCTTTTATAGTAGCTGTTAATTTTTCCGGAGAAAGCCCGGCACTGGTGTCCCTGATCTCAAATTCTAATTTTACCCGGTTTTCCTCCACTTGCCCCAACAGGTTTACCACTATAAAAACCTCTCCTTCGGTAGTTACCCTCAGTGCATTTTCAACTAAGTTTATCAATATTTGCCGCAGGCAAAACGCGTCGTCAATAAGCTGTACCGGGACATCTGGTTTAATATAATAGATCAGTTCTATCCCGGCCTTGGCAGCCTTTACCGCAAAAACTTCAAAAACTTCTTCTACATTGGTGCGCAGGTCAAACTCTTTTGTTTCCATTTCCCTCCCGGATTCTATTTTAGAATATTCCAGGATATCGTTCATCAATATTTCATTGATAATGGCCAACAAGTTTTCCCCGGAGTATAAAATTGTACTGGCAAATTCCTGCTGTTCCGGGTTTAAAGTAGTTTCCGAAAGCAGGGAAGCCATCCCCATCATCGTATTCATTGGCGTACGGATATCATGGGTAATCTTAGAGAGCAGGCTGCTTTTGTTGTGATTGGCTGTGGCCGTATCTTCGCGCGCTTTTTGTGCATTTAGTTTTGCATAAGAAAGCAACTCGGTACGCTCCAGCAACTGTCTTTCCAAATCTGCATTTTTATGCAACATGGCATTGATACGCATGTAATGGAAAATGTACCCGCCTGCCAAAGCCAGTACCAGAAGTAATAAGTAAAACCACCAGGCCAGCCAAAACTGTACCAGCAGCAGTGGTTGCGGGGCAATCATCAAAAGGCAGTTTATGTTCATCGCGTTATCATTTATGGTAATTCCCTGGTACTGTTTTTAGCACTGTTATTTTGCCATTCGTAATTGATCCCAAGCACAAAATAACGGTCGTCCGTTTCCGGCTTAAAAATGTATAGCGGGAAGGTCCAGCTTTTATACGTTGGTTTTATCAAAAATCCTCTTTCAAATGCTCCGTTTACCTGGTATAATTTTGTTTGCTGCACAGAAATACCGGCGGCAAATTTTTCCGTGATCTGGTAAGTCAGGTCAGACCAACTGTAAATAAAATTATTGCTCCGTTGCTGTACCGAAAAAGTATATTGGGATTGGGTATTGAAGTAAAACTTCCGGTAGTCCGTTTCCAGGTTGATACCGATCGAGCCGCCATTCATCCTCCCCAACGCAATGCCTGCAATCGGGCTGGCGGTGTAGGAAAATGCAGCTTTTTTCTCATAAGTTTTCCCGCCATACAACGATAAAGTATTGATGGCTTCATAGTTAAAACGGCCTTCTGCATACCAGTTTTTACTGCTTTGGTAGTAGACTACCGGCACTATCGTAAATGTTTTGTACGTACCCATATAATAATACTGCTCCAGGCCAGCATGCGGCTGTGCGGTTACGTTATGCCACAACCCGCAGAGGGTCATTATTGGCAGCAGCCTTTTTTTCATGTTCGATGATAATTGATTCTGCCGTACCTAATTTATCCAATAGCAGGATTTCTTTTAAATGCGGGTTCCATTGAAAAATCAGTTCGTCTATCGGATGCCAGAGCAGTACCCAAGCAAAAATATCCAGACTGTTGGTCAATCCGGAAGGCAGGCTATGGCTCTCATTCAAGATCAATGGCAAAAAGCCTTGGCATAATACAGTTACCACTACTCCTACAGCTAATAAAATCCAGTTGCGTTGTTTAAACCGGGCAAAATCCTTTACTCTTTCCGTTTTTTTGTCGGCAAAATGCCGGTGTACCGCATACATCAGCGGTTCGGCATATTGCTTGTCGGCCTCATGCGTACATTTAAACTTATAAAAAACCACATCATAGCGTTTTGCTGTTGATACCGTTTCCAAAATATACTGCTCAAACTGATGGCTCAACTGCCGCTTATAGATTGGTGCCGGGTCATGCTTATTAAAATAACCATCGATCACTTGCTGATCCAGGGTCATAAAAATGTTTATGCTTTTTGAATGAAATTTGCTCATCGTATGTACAACTGATTTGCTTCAGCAGACTATTGTCAATCACCCGTTTACGATTGGGGAGAAGCAGAAGTTATTGCTAATTCCTGCAATACCGGCTTGGCAACAACTGCAGGCATAGAAAGCGGACAGCAAAAGCCAACTGTAAGAGCGATGGGTTTTCCGGGTATGATAATGGTATTTCTATCTGTAAAAACACGGATACCATGAAAAAATCACTACTTGCTTTACTGCTTTTTACTTCCTGCAAAGTACAGCACAACTATATATTTAAGCCGGGAGATACAGTTAAAGTGCAGAATACCAGGTTTTTAATTTTGGATTACAACAAAGGCCGAAAAGGTTTTTTTTATAAAGCCCAGGATTTGAAGCATGGCTATTTTGTTGAATATTTTTCCCAGGAGCGGTTAAAGAATGTAAAACAAAATCCCCAGCCCTGGATAATGGATAAGGTGTTAAGCTCCCGCAAATTCTAAATGCAGGGTTCTTTCAAAAAATATTTTAATTGGTCCTTTTAGTATGAAAAAGATGAAACTACAAACCTGTTTGAATTTATACAAGATCCTTCGATATGCTCAGAATTGATGCCGATGCTTCTTTTACCCTATAAAAATTGGTGCCTGCCTCAATCAAATCAAAAACCAGACGCCTGCCATTTTTTATAGGGTAAAAGAAGCATGGAAATTTTATCAAGCAAGTTTTAAACAGGCCCTAAGCCGTTTACTTTTTGATAAACTTTATTTTTTGAATAGTGCTGCCACTGCCCGTATCAAAAAGCTCAGCGATGTAAACACCCGCAGGCAGCTTGCTGATGTTATGGTTAAAGTTGGGTTGATTTTGATAAACCAATGAATACAGTTTTGTACCGATACTGCTGTAAATGGTAAGCCTGATATTGCCAATGCTTCTTTTATCGATGATAAAATTGATTTCAGAAGTAGTAGGATTAGGAAACAACTTAGCAGAAACCAAGTTGGATATGCTATTTTGCAGGTTTATAACAGTCGCCGTGCTGCCTGCAACAACCGTTTCCTGCCGGAAATAAAGGAAAAACCGACCGTCGCCAAAAGTAGACGCATTACTTTTACGGATAAAAAAAGCATAGGTCAACTGCTTGCTCAAATCCACAGAATCACCTGTAAAATTATCTTTCAAAAAAACAGTTTGCGTTTTAAAGTTCTCCGACCAGTCCGCCAGTTTCAATTTATAATCCCCGTCCGCGGCAGCATCTGCAAAAAGTGAGATCGTATTTACCTTTTTCGCCGTAGGCAAAGCATTAACAGCCAGTTGTTTTTTTTCTTTTTTGCTGAATGAGGATAACGAACCCGCTGCGTTCTGGCCCGTCAGGTCATCCACATCTTCTTCCTGACGGTAATCTTCACTTTGTCCATCTTTAAAAGTCAGCAAAATATCATCCTGGTCCAACGTGTCTTTTTGCAGGCTCAGCCTTAAAAAATCAATGGCTAAAGGTGTTTTTCCTCCTAAAACGGAAGGATTGGAATTGTCAGTGGTTTTTGCTGCTTCTGTAAAGGTTAAGGCCGGGTTTGCGGCATTGGCCTTCACAAAAAATCCCTGGCCGGATGAAATATAGCGTGAAGCCGCGCCGGTAGTTGTACCGCCCTTGGTATAAGTGCCGTAGTTTTTGGTTACCGGATCAAGGATATAAATAGTTGGGTTGAGGTTAGCCAACACAATTGCAGAACCGCTCCCGCCGGACAATTCCCAGTCAATTGCAGCAGGGTAAGGGTTTCCCATCAAATTAAAACCATCGTTTGCTTCTGCTTTATTGTTGTAGGACAACATACCTGTTGCTGCGCCATAAGGAGCGGTTACGGTGAGGTTTCCCTGGTTCAGCAAGCCTTTATAACTCATCGTTACATCCTCCGGAACGGAAAAAGGGGCGGCGGTTTTATTAGTGACATTATGCGTTCTGTCTCCGCGGAAATACAAAAGAAAACCATTGCCGGCGGTCAGGAAATCCTGAGTGACAACAGAATGCAGTTTGCTGATACTGCTGATCGGAACAAAATCCTGCGAAGAACTGGTGGCAACCGGCTCATTATATTTCCAAATAGTTGGGCCGTTTATCGGGGAAGGGTCAAAACCATTAGTGCTGCCGTCACTGCCTGTAATTAGGATCTGATCCTGCAGTCGGCTAAAATAAAACCTGCGTAAACCGGAATTCGCATTGCCAACCTGGTAAACAGGCGATGACAACGCCCGGTAACTGCGCCGGGAAATATCGCTGCCTTTAATAAAACGCTGCACAACTACAGAATCCGTAATGGAAGAAGGTCCAAGATTGTTTACCCTTGCTGTCCCTGCTTCGGTAGAAATTAAGGTGAGGTTGCTGGCAGCATTTAAAATATTGGCAGAACTACCCGTGTTCAGATCAACCAAATTATACACTTCTAAAGGGCTTCCAAGCGTAATAGTTCCGTTTCTGGTTTGTGTATAACTTTTAAGTGAACGGCTTGAAGCATCGGTTTGGTTGAAGTAGATCGTGGCGTTGCTGCTGCTCACATCGTTCCCGATAAACAAATTTGATGCTGTAGAACCCGTTAAATTTCCGTTGGCATTCATTGAAATAGAACCGGTCAGTTTCAGGGTCCCGTTCCCGATACCGAAAGTTCCGTTAGTCAAAGTAAAAGTGTTTTTGACCTGAAAAAATCCACCGTCTAACAAATTTACAGCACTTGATGCTTTGTTTATCGTTAAATTATGGATGACGTTTTCTCCTGTAATTTGTGAAAAGCGGAGATTGGCAACAGCCGTTCCGGTTAGGGTCAAATCTGTTAACTGGTAAGCGTTTACGGCATTTTGCTGTGCCAGATAACCATCGCCTGTGATTGCTCCGCCAACAGTAAAAGTCTGGTTACCGTTGGCCGATTTTCCGGCTGGCATGTACAATTTAGCCTGATTTTGCAGCGACAAATTTTGGCTGATCGTGATGGTGCTATCAATAGTAGCACCGTTTGGCCTGCTCAGCGTAAAGTTTCTGAAACCCGAACCGCCGGAATTGAATAAGAAGGAATTCCCCGTCCCGCTAATTTGTATATCGCTGTTGTTTCCTCCGGTAATTTTCCCGCTTCCGGAAAGATTGTTCCTAATATCCAGTAAATTGTAATTTGCTACCTTTAATTCATTTCCATAATTGATGGTAATGTTGCCTAAAATATTTATGGTATTAAAAGCAGTTGTTGTACCCGTAACTGTAAAAACGCCATTCGAACTACTGCTTTTATCAACTATAATATTCCCATAAAACATGCTTGCTGATGAACTTGGGAGTGTAATATTTTCCGGGCCTGATAGCGTAAAAGTGAAATCGCTTCGTTTGTTTACAGCATTTAACGAACCGGAGCCAACGTTGATAGTTCTGTTAATAGTGATAGCCAGATTACTGCTAAATTCTAATAAAAAATTGCCAATAAATATCTGCGCCAAATTCCAGGTTCCGCTGCCAGACCAGGTGCTGTTGCCGGTTAAAGTTAAACCAGAACCTTGTGTGCTGCTTAACCAAAAGTTAATTATTCCGTTATTAATGATATTGCCTTTGATATAAAAACGAATATTGCCTGCTGTTGCACCTGTTTGTAAAGTGCTTCCCGTAGAAACTGTTAAAGTCAAGATCCCAGAGGAAACATTTGCCGCATCCATTAAAACAGTTGCATTTGCCGCAATGATCACATCGTCTGAAGAACCGGGTTTTACGCCGCCAGCCCAGGTTGTGCCGTCATTCCAGTTGCCGCCGGTGCCGGTGGAAGTGATAGTTGCTGCTTCAGCATAAAAAATAGGGCATAAAAGAAGCATGGCACAGCAAACCGCTTTTCTGCAATTGATAAACCAGGCTGTTGTTTTTTGATTTGGGTACAATAGGCTTTATTTCAGAGTGGGATAATTTCTGAAATAAAGATAAATACTTATTTTACTTTTAAAAGAAATTTATTAACTATTAAGTAAATAACAATTAACAAAGTGATAAAACTTGCTGCTTTTGCTAAATAATCACCAAAACGTACATAAAAAGTGAGGTTGCTATTGAGGTTGATGTCCTGCTTGATCACAGCCTGTGTCCACCATTTCGTTTGCTTTACCACGTCGCCGCGTTGGTTGATAAAAGCCGACAAGCCGGTATTGGCAGAGCGGCAAACCCAGCGGCGTGTTTCTATCGCCCGCAACTTGGCATAATCCAAATGCTGGTCTTTGCCTGAAGTATTTTCCCACCAGCCATCGTTGGTGATGATGGCGATAAACTGTGCCCCTTTTAACACGTATTTTCCGACATATTCGCCCCAAATCGATTCGTAACAAATAACCGGCGCGGCACCAATTCCGCTTTGCGCATAAAAAACAGAAGGTGAACTTTGCTTGCCGTAGCTGCCCGTGCTTCCGCCCAAATGTTCAAAAACTGGTTTCAAAAAGGAAAAAGCCGAACCAAAAGGCATTTGCTCTACACCGGGAACCAATTTTGATTTATGGTAAAATTGGACTTTGGCCGAATTCTCAATGTTTACAGCTGCATTAAAATGATCTATAAATAAATTATAACCAGGTATTTGTGTTGATGAAGGCGTTGGATTGTGGCTGTAGTATTTGTAGGATTCGATCCCGGTCAAAACGTTTGCATTCTTATAAGGATAAAGAAAGCGTTGCACCTGCATATAATAGTTGCTGCTTCTGATCTGGTCTTCATCCACACCCTTTCCATCCGAAATTGCTGTTTCCGGCCAGATAAAAAACTCCGTATTGGGCTGCGCGGCCTTTTTGGAAAGTGTGATTAAAGTGTTGATCTGATCGGCAGTTGGGATGTTTCCTTCTTTCAGATATGGATCGATATTGGGCTGAACCACCACAATGTTGGATGGGTCTTCCTGTTCTTTGTAGCTGTAATAAATTAATAATGAATAGGTCAACGGAAGCATGACAGCCAGCACGGTTGCGGCAACCAATCGCTGCCGATGCTTCTTTTGCCACTGGTTTTTAAGTGACAGATAGATCAGAAATATCAAAATATTGACCAGCCAGATCCAGATCGTCCCGCCATAAACGCCCGTATATTCGTACCATTGCACCCATTGATGGCTTACCGCAAAACCGTTTCCCAGCGTCATCCAGGGGAAAGCCAGGTCCCAGCTTTGGTGCAGGTATTCGTACCCGATCCAAAAACAAACCAATCCGGCTAGGCTCCAATTTAATGGTGCAATTTTTCTCAAACGATAATACAGCCAGCAGGAGGTTGACATCAGCAGCGGCCCAAGCGAATAGGGAACCAGAGAAATTGGAATGGCCACCAGCGTGCCGATGCTTTTTACCGCATTGTAAACCCAGTAAATAGAAAGTGTGTTCCAGATAAAAAATCCCAGAAAGCTCATCCAGAAAATCAGGAAACCTTTTCTATTGGAGTTGGATTGTATAATTTCCTCTAATAAAAGAAGCATCGGCACCAAACCAACAAATAATAAGAATGTGGTATAAGGAGTTGGCGGCCAGGCAATCCACATTAATAAACCGGAAAGTATGGCGAGGAAGAAAAGTTTTTTCATTAAGAAACAAGTATCAAGTATTTAGTATCAAGTATCAAGATAAAATGTATAGTTTTAAGTGTTTAGTATAAAAGTTAAGTTTGTTATGAGAGGTCTTGATACTAAATACTTGATACTAACTACTGCTTCCATTAACTATTATCACAAATTCGCCTTTTATCGGATGCGTTTCGTAGTAAGCTTTAATTTCGGTCAAGGTTCCGCGAACGGTTTCTTCAAACAATTTGGTCAGCTCGCGGGAAACGGAGGCCAATCTTTCCGCGCCAAAATACGTGACCATTTCGTCTAAAGTTTTTAATAAACGGTGCGGCGATTCGTAAAAGATCATTGTCCGTTCTTCTTCGGCCAAACTTAAATACCGGGTTTGCCTGCCTTTTTTTACGGGTAGAAAACCTTCAAAAATAAAACGGTCATTTGGCAAACCCGAATTAACCAGTGCCGGAACAAAAGCGGTTGCCCCAGGCAAACATTCAACCGCAAAATTATTTTTTAAAGCTTCACGTACTAAGTAAAAACCAGGGTCAGAAATAGCTGGCGTTCCTGCGTCCGAGATCAAAGCAATCTGTTTTCCTTCGCCCAAAAACTTCATGATTTCCTGTGTAGATTGATGTTCGTTGTGCTGATGGTGCGAAAACACTTTCCCGCTGATCCCAAAATGTTTCAGCATCGGCGCGGAAGTGCGCGTATCTTCCGCCAAAATCAAATCCACTTCTTTTAAAACGCGAATGGCACGTAAAGTCATGTCTTCCAAATTGCCAATTGGTGTTGGGACGAGGTAAAGTTTGCCGTTCATTGTTCGGTTGCGAGTTGCCGGTTGTGAGTTGTCAGTTCTAAGTTTGATATTTCTCCGCCAAAAACAGGCAACCCGCAACTGAAAACTGACAACCGACCACTATCTTTGCCAAAATTTTAAAATAATGCTGCAAGTTAGTTATATCCGCGAAAACAGGGAAAAAGTTTTGGAACGTTTGGCCGTGCGGAATTTTAAACAGCCGGAACTGGTTGATGAAATTTTGGCTTTGGATGAAAAACGCCGGTTGACACAAACCCAATTAGAACAGGTTTCAGCAGAAGCAAACTCCGCAGCAAAAAAAATAGGCGAACTGATGCGCAACGGTAAAAAAGAAGAAGCCGAAGCGGTTAAAAACCAAACCTCAACCTGGAAAAACGACATTAAAACTTTGGGCGAGGATTTAGCTGAGCTGGAAAATGAACTACAGCAAAAGCTTTTTTTACTGCCCAATCTTCCGCATAGTTCTGTGCCGAAAGGAAGCACGCCCGAAGAAAACGAAGTTGTTTTAGAGAACGGCAAAAAACCGGAATTGCCGAAAAACGCTTTGCCACATTGGGAACTCGCTGCAAAATATAACCTGATTGATTTTGAATTGGGCGTAAAAATTACCGGTGCCGGTTTCCCGGTTTATAAAGGCAAAGGTGCCAAATTGCAACGCGCACTGATTGCTTTTTTTCTGGATGAAGCTGAAAAAGCAGGTTACGATGAACGCATGTTGCCTTTGCTGGTAAACGAAGCTTCCGGTTTTGGGACCGGACAATTACCTGATAAAGAAGGACAAATGTATTTTGTGGAAGAAGACAATTTGTTTTTGATCCCGACTGCCGAAGTACCGATGACCAATTTGTACCGCGATGTGATTTTAAAGGAAGAAGAATTGCCGGTTAAAAACTGTGGTTATACGCCATGTTTCCGTCGGGAAGCTGGTTCTTATGGCGCGCATGTCCGTGGTTTAAACCGTTTGCACCAGTTTGATAAAGTGGAAATTGTGCAGGTAGCGCATCCCGAAAAATCTTATGAAATTTTGGAAGAAATGAGTTTGCATGTGCAATCATTGCTTCAAAAATTAGAATTACCTTATCGGGTGCTGCGTTTGTGCGGCGGTGATATGGGTTTTACTTCTGCCTTAACTTACGATATGGAAACCTGGAGTGCGGCGCAACAACGCTGGCTGGAAGTTTCTTCTGTTTCTAATTTTGAAACTTTTCAAAGCAACCGTTTAAAATTGCGGTTTAGAAATAGTGAAGGTAAAAACCAATTGGCACATACTTTAAACGGAAGCGCGTTGGCTTTGCCGCGTATTGTGGCTACTTTGCTGGAAAATAACCAAACGGAAAATAGCATAAAAATCCCGGAAGTTTTGGTGCCTTATACCAAGTTTGAGTGGATTGACTGATGCTGTTTTTATAGGGATAAAAAAAGCACGGATGCCAGCAGAAAGAATTTTTTATCAGACAAAAAAAATCCGGTAAATTTAAGTCCACCGGATTTTATATCGATAAAAACTGGATCAGCAATATTGGTCAAAAGCACCGGCCAGGTTATCGGCAATCATTTGTGCCGGGCGGCCTTCAATCTGGCGGCGTTCTATAATATGCACCAATTTTCCATCTTTAAACAAAGCCATAGCAGGGGAAGATGGCGGGTAAGGCAACATGTAATCTCGTGCCGCATCTACGGCATCGGTTTCCATTCCGGCAAAAACGGTAACAAACCGGTCCGGTACTTTTCCGTTTTTAGTGGCCATTTTAGCCGCCGGGCGTGCATTGGCAGCAGCACAACCGCAAACAGAATTAACCATTACAAACGTCGTCCCTTCCGTTTCGATGGCGTTTTTCACTTCTTCAGCGTTTTTTAATTCCTGAAAACCAACTTTCGTCAGATCTTCCCGCATCGGGGCAACTAAATATTCTGGGTACATCTTTTTTCTTGTTTAATAAGCACAAATCTAATCAATCCGGATTATAAGCACCAAGCCGGGCAAAATCTTAACACAGGACTGACAACGGAATGAAATCAAATTTCGGAAGGAAAAGTTATTGTCTTATTTTTGCACTATAAAAGAAGCATTATGTCATTAGTAGAAACCTACACACCCTACAAAGTAAAAGATATTAACCTTGCCGAATGGGGCCGAAAAGAAATTGGCCTGGCCGAAGCAGAAATGCCCGGTTTAATGGCACTACGTGCAGAATACGGCGCATCAAAACCATTAAAAGGCGCGCGCATTGCCGGTTGTTTGCACATGACGATCCAAACGGCGGTTTTGATCGAAACACTGATTGAACTGGGCGCGGAAGTTACCTGGTCATCCTGCAATATTTTCTCCACGCAAGACCATGCTGCTGCTGCCATTGCTGCTGCCGGGATTTCGGTTTATGCCTGGAAAGGGATGAACGAAGAAGAATTTGAATGGTGCATAGAGCAAACTTTATATTTTGGTGAAGACCGCCAGCCTTTGAACATGATTTTGGATGATGGTGGTGATTTGACCAACATGGTTTTTGATAAATATCCGGAACTGATTGCAGCGATAAAAGGTTTATCCGAAGAAACCACAACCGGCGTGCACCGTTTGTACGAACGCATGAAAAATGGCACATTGCCAATTCCTGCCATCAACGTAAACGATTCGGTTACTAAATCTAAGTTTGACAACAAATATGGCTGCCGCGAATCTTTGGTAGATGCGATCCGCCGTGCAACTGATGTAATGATGGCCGGTAAAGTTGCCGTAGTTTGTGGTTATGGCGATGTGGGAAAAGGTTCTGCCGATTCTTTGCGCAATGCCGGTGTCCGGGTAATTGTGACTGAAATTGACCCGATTTGTGCTTTACAAGCTGCGATGGAAGGTTTTGAAGTGAAGAAACTGTCAACCGCTATTACCGAAGCTGATATTGTAGTTACCGCAACCGGAAATTGCAATATTGTACGCGAAGAACATTTCCGTGCTTTAAAAGACAAAGCGATTGTTTGCAACATCGGCCATTTTGACAATGAAATTGATATGGCCTGGTTAAACGGAACTTATGGTAAATCTAAAATTGAAATTAAACCACAAGTTGATAAATATACCATTGATGGTAAAGATGTAATTGTATTGGCAGAAGGGCGTTTGGTAAACTTAGGTTGTGCAACCGGGCATCCAAGTTTCGTGATGAGTGCTTCTTTTACCAACCAAACTTTGGCACAATTAGAACTTTGGATGAATACGGATAAGTATGAAAACAAAGTTTATACTTTGCCAAAAACGTTAGACGAAAAAGTTGCAAGATTGCATTTGGCCAAAATTGGAGTAGAACTGGAAGAATTGGACAAATCTCAGGCTGAATATATTGGCGTACAAGTTAATGGTCCGTATAAAGCGGATTATTATCGGTATTAGTAGCAAGTATTTAGTATCAGGTATCAGGAAATGGCTTCTAATTTTAGAGGCCATTTTTGTTTGGTAATTTTTTTTATCTTTATATCATGCAACGAACTTATCGTGTTTTATTAACGCCTGAAGCAGAAGGTGGCTTTTCTGTTTCTGTTCCTGCTTTGCCTGGTTGTTTTACCCAAGGTGAAACTATCGAAGAAGCGATGGAAATGGCGAAAGAAGCAATAAGGTTGTATGTAGAAAGTCTGCAATTAGATGTTGAAACAGGATTGATCAAATACTAATTAAATTTTTAGTCTTAGTTTTTTAGAACAAAGCCACTGTAAATAAATTTATCTTTGCTTTATGAAAAATGTTTCTGCTAAAACAAACCTAAAGGGTAAATTAGTAAGGGAGGAAATTTTGCAGTCTATGATTGCCTCTTTTAAAATTGAAGGCATTGATATTCGGGCAGATTTAGCAAATGCCGCTTTAAAAAGGATCCAGCTTAACCTGGAAAAACAAACCTGATAAATTCTTCCATTAAACTGTAATCTTTACCAGCGGCCTTTTGTACAGCAGAGACATAAAGTTCAAATTCATTCTTTCCGACCTTTTCAAATTTTAACGAGGTAAATCCTTGCTTTCTAACCATTAAATTAGCTAATATCCTTGCCGTTCTGCCATTTCCTTCGCGGAATGGATGAATAAAAAGCAATTCGGCATGAACTTTCGCAACATCCGAAATCAGAAGATCAGTGTTATCATACTTGTTAGGCAGCTTGGAGAGGATTTCTACTTGAAAAGCGTTCATTGTTTCGGGCAGGAACCTTGCGGCAGCAAACGGAAAACCACCCTTCGACAAGTTTACCTCGCGATATTTTCCGGCAAAAAAATATAAATGGCCAAGTGCTAGTTTATGTATCCTAAGAATGTATTTTAAGTTAAGTTTGGTTCTGGCAGTTAGTTCTTCAGTTAAAATAATTTCAGCTTGTAAAAAACCTTCAAATTCAGACAATAAAATTTCTTCCAATTGGGTTAGTCCGGGTAAATTTGGAAGGATTTCATTTTGAGTATTTGGAGTTTGATATTTCATGACAAAGAATTTAAAAGTACAAATTTTCTATCAGGAAAAAACATATTCTTAAAAAGCCGCTTTTGTTAAAGCGGCTTTTTAAATGCCAAATACAGGCTGCAGATACTTCTCTTTTATGACCAAAAAATATACATTTTTCCTTGTTTTTGTTTGCTGTTTCGGATTAACTTTTCAGGCTTCCGCACAGGATCTGCCAAAAACAGAAAAGCCAATCAAACAACGTTACAATCTTTTTCATCCAACACCAAAAGATTCGTTGCGGGAAATGGATCCTGACAGGCCAAATGTGACCGAATCGCCTTATACCGTTGATGCCGGTCATGTTCAATATGAAGCTGATTTTTTGCGTTATGAATACAAAACAACCAGCGAAAGCAAAGAACATGCGCTGCTTTATAATTACTTTAACGTTAAACTTGGATTGACCAATAGTTTGGCGGTACAATTGTTGGTGCAAACTTATGCGCATCAAAATACAGTACAATTGGATACCCGCGAGAAAACAAGTGATGCCGGTTTTGGCGATTTAACGCTTCGTTTGAAGAAGAATTTTTTGGGTGATGACGGCAATATTTCATTGGCTGTCATTCCATATTTAACTTTTCCAACCAATCATTATAATGATAATTCCAAGTATGAAGGCGGAATTCTTGTTCCGATCATGTTCAAATTGAAAAACGACTGGCAGTTAAGTGTACAAGTTGAAGGCGACCGGCTGAAAGACAACATTGGAAACGGAATGCACAATACAATCCTGCAATCCGTAAATATCGGGCATCCGGTGTTTGATAAAAACCTGAACGCTTATTTGGAAACATATTACGAGTACAATTTAAATGCCCGAAACATCAACAATTATGTGGATGCGGCTTTGCAATATGGTGTATCCAAGTCTGTCATGTTTGATATCGGGTTTAATTTAGGTATTCAAAAAGCGGCCGACCATGCTTTGTTTGCTGGCATTGCTTTCCGGTTGTAGTTACTGATATTCTTTGTCCAAACTTTCGCGCAGATCGTACAACAACCATTGTTTTTGAGTAACCTTTTTTTGTTCCGATTTCAGCAGATTGATAAAATCCTGTACGCCAATCGGTTCGTTGCCGTTCCCGTGGATCAGGACAATACTTCCCGGCATCGCCCGCTCACCTTTGGCCAGCCAGGCATCACTGCCAATCGGGATCAAACCAAAACCTGTAATTTTATACAACAATTTCGCATCCGAAACCAAACCCGGAAACCGGAAAAATACCGATGGCAGCAAACCATTTTGCAGCATGGCCTGCTCGGTTTCCAATACTTCATAATTGATATTGGTGCCCGGTTCCAGCAAAAAATTTTCTTTCAGTGGTTTTTTCGGGTCAACGCGATGGTTATAAGTATGATTGATCCAGATGATAAAAATATGGCCGTCCAGTTCCTGCTGTTTCAGCCAGTTCAAATCCGCCTCATGGTTTTTCATCCACAAACCCGAAACCGAAATAGCAACCGGCGGATGTGGTTCTACTTTGCTGAATTCCTGGAAAACATCTGTAAAAATCCTACGATCAAGTACGCGGTGGGAAGGACAAAGATCAATGGTCAAATTTATCCCGGCTTCTTTTGGCATTCCTTGTTTAATTCCTGCATCCTGAATGGTAGCCGATTGTTTTTCGGCAGCCGTTAAAGCATTGGTATAAGCCGTATTGCTGAAAGTTTGACGTGCCGCAGCAAGCGTTGTTGGTTTAAGCGCATATAAACTGGCTTCGGCAACTTTTGTAATTAGTGTTCGTGGTTCTGCCAGCAGGAGCCAGGTTTTCCCCGAATCATCAAAACGGCGTATGGCCAGCCAGTTTTCGGTGTTTCTTCTGGCCTCAGCATAAAAGGTTTCGTAATTATGGATGTTTTTAAAAGCTGAAATTTGGGCTGATGCTTCTTTTATCGATAAAAAAAGTGTGAGGAGGGTGAGGAGTTTGAGTTTGAATGGCATTCAGTTTATCAGTCGAAAATATTTTTAACGCAGGAGTGGGGGAAGTAGTTTGAAAAGGATAAGGTTTTGCTTCGATAATACAGAACTGGTTTGGGCTGATGTTGGCAACAACCTTAATTAAGTGTTTGATTATTAAAAGATATTACTGTAGATTGCGTACCTCCATCTACCTAAAAAATGAGCAGTAATATCTTAAAATATATAACCATATCTTTTATAAGTATGCTGTACGGCAAAACATTAAAAGGCCAGGCTTTTGTACCGGATACTTCTTCTCAGCAACAAAAAACCAACAACCTTATTCAAAATTTTACCACTGCTATTGGTGAGGATTCTAGGCTTTACAACGGGCCTGAATATGACCAGTATGATCCTGCAATTAAAGGAAATGCTTATGCTGATGATATAATTGTATGGAAGCTTGGAACAGTTTATTACGACGATGCAATTTACACCAATGTGCCAATGATGTTCGATGTTTACAAGGATTGTGTAGTGGTGTTGCATTACAACAAGGCTTCCCGCTACACTTTGCTGAATGATAAATTGCACTACTTTGATTTATCCGGCCATCATTTTGTATCCATTAATGTGGATAGCCTCAACAATCCCGGTATCCGTAATGGCATCTACAACCAACTGTATAAAGGAAAAACAGAAGTTTTAGCAAAAAGATCGAAAATAATTCAAATCGCTACAACAGGAAATTTAGAAAGTTACTTTACCGCAGGGAAAAAGGAAATTTACTTGAAAAAAGGAGGCTTTTATTATAACATCAATGGCGTATCTTCTATTCTAAAAGCTTTGCAAGACAAGAAAAAACAGGTTCAGCTTTTTATCAGCGATAACCGTATCAATTACAAAGCTGATCCGGAACAGGCACTGGTAAAAATCGCTTCTTATTACAACCAATTAACAAATTGATATGAAAAAATGTTACCTGGTTTTTTTCCTGCTGATCTTTATGAAAGTTGCTTATTCACAGCAGATAGCAAAAACTTTCAGTATCAATTTTCATGAAGCCACCATTGAGCAGTTTGTTGCTGAATTGGAATCAAAAAGCGGCTACCATTTTTATTACAATCCTGCTCATTTTGATAGTTTGAAAGTTACTTTGGAAGTTGCCAACGTGCCTTTGCAAACTATTTTAGACCGGTCTTTCCGCAATACCAATTTTCATTATGCCATAATTGACCAGCAGGTATTCCTCACCAAAGGAAGGGAAATACAAACAACGCTGGCAGCCGGTTTTTTTAAAGCTAAGGCAGGAGATGTGCCGCATGAAACAACGGTAATCACAGGTTATACCGATGATCAGGATAAAAAAATACCGGAAGCAACTACAGAAAATAAATTGTATGAAATAGGGATAAAAACGAACGAAATTAAACCGGGCACAGCTACACTTGCCGGTTATGTAAAAGATATTAAATCCGGCGAAGCGGTTATTGGTGCAAGTATCCGTGTGGTTGATTCTAAGACAGGTATTGCTACAGACCAGTTTGGCTATTACTCCATTACCTTGCCCCGCGGTCGGCTAACAATAATTATCCGCGGTTTGGGAATGCGTGATGCGCGAAGGCAAATTATGCTGTACAGCAACGGTAAACTGAATATTGAAATGCAGGAACAAATTACCTCCTTAAAAGAAGTAAAGATTTCTGCGGAAAAAGTAGCCAATGTACGGAGCGGGGAATTGGGTGTAAACCGGCTGGATATAAAAACGATCAAACAAGTACCGGCGGTTTTTGGGGAAGCAGATGTGTTAAGGGTGATCCTGACGCTGCCGGGCGTACAATCTGTAGGGGAAGCCACAACCGGTTTTAATGTCCGCGGCGGCGCTGCCGATCAAAACCTGATCCTGCTGAATGATGCGACCATTTATAACCCGGCACATTTTTTCGGTTTCTTTTCCGCTTTTAACCCTGATATTGTTAAAGATGTTCAATTGTATAAAAGCAGTATCCCCGAAAAGTACGGCGGCCGTTTGTCCTCTGTTTTAGATGTAACGGACCGGGAAGGAAACAAGAAAAATTTTACAGGTTCTGCAGGTATAGGATTATTGACCAGCAGGTTAAATATAGAAGGCCCGATCATCAAAGATAAAACTTCTTTTATTTTTGGTGGCCGCACCACTTATTCTGATTGGTTGCTAAAGTTATTGCCTGAAGACTACAAACATAGTCAGGCTTCTTTTTACGACCTAAATTTGGATATCAGTCACCAGATCAACGACAAGAATAATTTATATATAACGAGTTATCTCAGCAACGATAAATTTAAATTAAACAGTGATACGGCTTATGCTTACAGTAACAGAAATATAAACATTAAGTGGAAGCATAATTTTAGCAATAAATTTTATAGTGTTTTTACCGCCGGAACAGATCATTATGAATACAGTACATCAAGTTCTGAAAACCCGCTGAATGCCTACAAACTTGGTTTTAATATCAACCAAACCAATTTTAAAGCTGATTTTACTTATTACCTCAACCCAAAAAATACACTTGATTTTGGTTTGAATTCCATTTTATATAAACTAAACCCCGGTGATTACGAACCTAACGGAAGCCAATCTTTGGTTGCCCCTAATACCGTTCCGGCAGAACGGGCTTTAGAAAGTGCGCTGTATATCGGCGATAAATATGATATCACACCAGACCTTTTAGTTAGTTTCGGATTTCGTTATTCCTTGTATAATTACTTAGGCCCGCAAATTATATCTAACTATGCGCCAAACCTTCCCAGGGAAAGTGTGAACGTTATTGACAGCACTACTTATAAGAAGAATCAGGTTATAAATACTTATCATGGGCCGGAGATCAGGATTTCTGCCAGATATAACCTTGCAGATAATTTATCTGTGAAAGCAGGTTACAATACTTTAAGGCAGTACATCCACCTGCTTTCTAATACTACAGCTATTTCACCTACCGATGTATATAAGTTAAGCGATCCTAATATCAAACCACAATTTGGCGACCAGGTATCGTTAGGCTTGTACAAAAATGCAAAAGCAAATACAATAGAACTTTCTGCGGAAGTATATTATAAAAGGCTTAACGATTACTTAGATTATAAAAGCGGTGCAACTTTGGTACTGAACCATCATGTTGAAACAGATGTGATCAACACAGAAGGAAAAGCCTACGGCGCAGAATTTTTAATACGCAAAACAGCCGGAAAATTGAACGGCTGGATGAGTTATACTTATTCCCGTACTTTTTTAAAACAGGATGATCCCAACGTGGGAGATTTGATCAACAAAGGCAACTATTATCCGGCAAATTTTGACAAGCCGCATGATTTTAATTTCACCGGCAATTACCGCTTATCGCATAGGTTTAGTGTTTCTTTAAATGCCACTTACAGTACCGGCCGCCCAATTACTTTGCCCATTGCCAAGTATCAATATGCAGGTGCCGAAAGGGTTTTATATTCAGACAGGAATCAATATCGGATACCTGATTATTTCAGATCTGATTTTTCGATGAACATAGAAGGCAATCACAAAGTACACCAGCGAACGCATAATTCATTTACTATTGGTGTATACAATTTAACAGCCAGACAAAATGCATATTCTACTTATTTTACCGAACAAGGCGGTGCAATAAATGGTTTTCAGCTTTCCATATTTGCGAGGCCGATCCCTTTTATCAATTACAATATTAGATTTTAAGTTTATGAGAAGTAAATTCAATAGCATACTTATTTTACTGATCACCTTAATTTGGAGTTGTAAAAAACCTTATAACCCTCCGGTAGTAACTGCGCCCAATAGTTATCTGGTTGTGGAAGGCGTGATTGATCCAGGTTCAGACTCAACAATAATTAATTTATCGAGCACAACAAATATTGGCGTTAAAGGAGTAAGCCCGGTATTAAAAGCTGCACTGGTTGTTGAAGGCAGCCAGCAAAGCAACACTTATCCTTTAATAGAAATAGGCAATGGAAAATATGCCTATCCTGGTTTAAACCTTACCGGCAGCAAGCAATACCGCTTGCGTATTGTTTTGCAAAGCGGTAAAACTTATATTTCTGATTTTGAAGATGCAAAAATAACGCCTCCGATTGACAGCCTTAATTATATTATCCAAAGCGGTGGGCTGCAAATTAATTCGGCAGCACACGATGCAACAAATAATACCCGCTATTACCGATGGTTATATAATGAAACCTGGGAGTTTCATCCTAGTCTTTCCTCTTCTTCTATTTATGATGGCGTTTATGTTAGGCCGAGGTTTAAAAATGAGCTAATTTATACCTGTTGGGGCAACGATACTTCAAGTAATGTACTATTGAATTCATCGGCTAAGTTAGTGCAGGATGTAATTTCAGGCAATGCCATAACCTTTATTCCCTCAACTTCCGAAAAAATAGCTGTTCGATATAGCATCTTGCTTAAACAATATGCTTTAACAAGTAATGCTTATAATTTTTGGCAAAACCTGAGAAAAAACACAGAACAGTTAGGAAGTATTTTTGATGCACAGCCTTCTCAATTAGTGGGCAATATACATTGCCTTACGGTTAGTACCGAGCCTGTTATCGGCTATGTTAGTGTTAGTACAGTTAGCACAAAAAGGATTTTTATTGAAAATAGAAAATTGCCTGCCTGGGGAACTATACCTTTTTACACTAACTGTAAGGAAGACACGGTTAAGTTTGCGGATGTTAATGCACGTTTTCGCTTATATAACGGCCATCTACTTTTAATTCCGACAAGAGAGTTAAAAGATAAAAACGGTAGCGGTATTGGATACTTAGGCTCAACTCCCGAATGTGCAGATTGTACTTTAAGAGGCAGCACTAAACAGCCTGTTTTTTGGTAAATATTTAAAGTTTAAAAAAGGCACAAGGTCTGAAATATTAAAAAATACTAATGCTTCTTTTACCCATAAAAAAATCAGTGCCGGTTCAATCCATCGGAACACAAAAAAAGCTCAATTATTTTTATACATAAAAGAAGCATCACAAATAGGCTGATCAAAACCTAAACAAGTTCTAAGAAATGAAAAACAGAATAAAAAATATTTCATTCAGTTTTGTACTCGTGCTGTTGCTTTCACTAAAAAGTAATGCACAAACTACAACTGCAATTCAAAACCGTTTTGAAGCTTATCAGCAGAACACTTTGCAGGAAAAGCTATTTGTGCATACCGATAAAAGCACTTATTTGGCTGGTGAAATTTTGTGGTTTAAAATTTATAATGTTGATGCAGGTAATAACAAACCATTAAACATCAGCAAAGTAGCTTATGTAGAAGTGCTGGATAATAACCAAATCCCGGTAATACAAGCCAAAGTAGCTTTAAAAGGAACTGGCAGCGGAAACGGTTCTGTTTATATTCCGGTTTCTGTAAACAGCGGTAATTATAAGTTAAGGGCTTACACCAATTGGATGAAAAATTTTGGTGCTGATAATTATTTTGAAAAAGATATAACCATTATAAATCCTTTAAGATATATTAATCTAAATCAAGGTAAATTAAAACCTGATTATGATATTCAGTTTTTCCCGGAAGGCGGCAATTTAGTTAATGGTTTAACCAGTAAAGTTGGATTTAAAGTAGTTGGCCAGGATGGAAAAGGCGTAAATTTTAAGGGCGCAATAATCAATCAGCGTAACGATACAATTGCAAGGTTCCGTCCGTTAAAATTTGGTATGGGCAATTTTATCTTTAAGCCTAATTTAAAAGATACTTACAAAGCTATAGTTTATATCAATGCTGAAAACAAGCCAATTATAAAAGAGCTTCCAGCGATATTTGATCAGGGTTATGTGATACAGTTAGCAGATAATGCAAATCAATTAGCAGTAACGGTAAACAGCAATGTTAACCATGGCGAAGTATATTTATTTGCCCATACCAAAAGTGTTTCTAAATCAGTGCAAAGTGCAGCTTTGGTTAACGGAACGGCCAGGTTTTTAATTGATAAAAATTTGTTAGGAGAAGGAATTTCACACTTTACGATTTTTAACAATACCAGACAACCGGTATGCGAAAGGCTTTATTTTAAACGGCCTACACAAAAAGTTACGATAAATCTTAACCCAGACCAGGAACAATACGGCGTACGAAAAAAAGTTAACGTTGCTGTTTTGGTTAAAGATCAGCAAGGCCAGCCTTTGGTTTCTGATCTGTCCATGTCGGTTTACCAAACAGATTCCCTTCAAACTACAGAACCGGGTGATATTGTTAATTACTTATGGCTAACATCTGATTTAAAAGGAAACATAGAATCACCAGATTATTATTTCAAAAACAAGGATGCAGAGGCAGACCAGGCCGTAGATAATTTAATGCTTTCGCAAGGTTGGAGCAGGTTTAAATGGGATGAAATATTAAAAAGTGAGCGCCCTTCATTTTCATTTCTTCCGGAATATACCGGCCATCTTGTTACTGCAAAAATAACCAGTAACGGCACAAACCAACCGGCTAAAAACGTTACGGCTTATCTTGCCGTACCTGGAAAACGTGTACAACTATATACTTCTAAAAGCGATTCGACAGGCAAATTGCTGTTTAATACCAAAGATTTATTTGGGCCGGGAGAGATCGTTGTTCAAACCAATGAAGAAAAAGACAGCACTTATCACATCGATATTTTAAGCCCTTTTTCCGAAAAATATTCAAAAAGTGTTTTGCCGGTTTTTAATTTAACAGAAGACATGCAAAATGCCTTTAAAACCCATAGTTTGGATATGCAAGTCCAAAACTTGTATGCCGGAAATAAACTGAAGCAGTTTTATAATCCAAAAATTGACAGCAGTTCCTTTTACGGCAAATTCTTTATGCCCTACAAGTTGGATGATTATACAAGGTTTACCACATTGGAAGAAGTGTTGCGCGAATATGTAAAATCATTGATTGTGGTAAAACAACAAAAGCGGTTTCATATCCGGATTAATGCTGAAAAGGGATTTTTAGAAGGAGACCCGCTGGTGATAATTGATGGTATCCCTGTTTTTAACATCGACAAGCTGATGGCGATAGACCCGTTAAAAATAAGAAAGCTGGAACTGGTTAAAAGCCGATATTTCTGGCAGGCCACCGAATTTGAAGGAATACTAAACTTTGCCACTTACAAAGGCGATTTGGGCGGATATGAATTTGACCCTCATGCCGTTATTGTTGATTACGAAGGCATGCAATTGGAGCGGGAATTTTATTCGCCCGTGTATGAAACCAGCCAGCAAGTTGCAAGCCGCCTTCCTGATTTCAGGAATTTGCTTTACTGGTCGCCTTCCGTATCGACAAACGCAAATGGAAAAACCCAGGTTGCCTTTTACACTTCGGATAGGACAGGAAATTATATAGGCGTAGTGCAAGGCATGACAGCAACAGGCGAAGCCGGAAGCCAGTTTTTTAAGTTTATGGTGAAACAGGATTACACGGCGGGGATGAAATAAGTAGTTAGGGATTTTATAGAAGCATAATTAGGTTTGGAATTATAAATAAGTTTTTGTGCCGATGCTTCTTTTATCGGTAAAAAAATGGTGAGGAGGAGGAGCTTTAGTTTAGATAGCATGTTTAGATAAAGAAAGGAATATGGCTAAGTGTTTTTTTGAAAAGTTTACTAATAGGTAAAATGTTGTACATTACTAAAAAATTGGATAACTATCAAATATATTAAATGAATATAAAGGAACGATTAGACAATGTTACAGATCTTTTGTCTTCAACTACAACGGAATTGGAAGGAATTGGTACGTTTGCACAAGATATTGAAGATCAGTTTTATCGAAGACTCTTTCTTAGAAATACATTTTCAATGATTGATACCTATATATATTTAACTGATGAAATCGTAAAAATAGTACTTGAAATAGATGAGACAAAAGCTAAACTTGTTTTGTGGCCGGAACTTGTTATTTTAAATAGAACAACGGTTCTGTTAGATGATAAAGGTAAAATAAAACTAAAAGATAACTTTCAGAAATTTGAGCCTTCATTGAGGTTCTCATTAAACTTGTTTTCCAAAGTTTTTCAACTGCCTGAACCAGATTATGGAGATAGAAGTTTTCAAAAACTTATTCAATTGTATAAAAAGAGGAACCAAGTTACACACCCAAAATCCATTGATGAATTACTTATAACAGAGCAAGAGGTTGAGGACATAATGAGTATGTTTTCATGGTTTACGACAACACATCATAATATTGGTGAACATTTTACGGAATGGTTAAAAACCAAATATTATCATTTCCATTAAAAAAATTTAATCTTTTTAATGAAAATAGTGGCTTTAGAACTATGCACTCTAGTTATTAAATTATTTTTGAATTTAGCTGATAAAAACAGCAATCATCCAAACATCTTCTCCAAATCGCTACTTTTACTTCCATGACGCATCTTTCCGTAAACATCAATAAAATAGCCACGCTGCGCAACTCACGAGGCGGCAATAATCCTGATCTGGTAAAAGTAGCTTTGGATTGCGAACGTTTTGGTGCACAAGGAATTACGGTGCATCCGCGGCCTGATGAACGGCATATCCGTTATCAGGATGTGTTCGACCTGAAAAAAGTAATCGCAATAGAATTTAATATTGAAGGCAATTGCCAGGAACAAAAATTTATGGATTTAGTGCTGGCCAATAAACCGGCACAAGTTACTTTAGTTCCCGATGTTTTGGGTCAGATCACTTCAAACCACGGTTGGGATACCATCAAAAACCAGGATTATCTCAAAGAAATTATTGCTGTTTTTAAGGCCGAAAATATCAGGGTTTCTATTTTTGTTGATCCGGTAGTAGAAATGGTGGAAGCTGCGGCAACAACAGGAACAGACCGGATAGAATTATATACTGAAGCCTACGCCTCCGGTTATCCTCAAAACAAAGAACAAGCCATTGCACCCTACATCAAAGCAGCCGAAAAAGCGGTAGAACTTGGTTTGGGTTTGAACGCCGGCCACGATCTGGATTTGCATAATTTAAAATATTTCGCCCAAAATCTTCCCGGTTTGCTGGAAGTGAGTATCGGCCATGCTTTGATTGCGGATGCTTTGTATTTCGGTTTGGAAAATACGATTCAGATGTATTTGCGTTGTTTGGCCTGATGGTTTAAATCAATGCTTCTTTTACCGGATAAAATTTGCAAAAGCAATATTGAGCTTCCAAAACATAAAAAAACAATGCTAAAAGAAGCATTGAAATTACTTATGTAAGCCTCCTGTAACGATTGTTGGAAAAATTGATCTTCAAGAGCCAAAAGTATACCTTTGCGCCTTCAATTTTATCCAGACTTTATGAAGTTAAATATCGATTACCAGGAAAAATTTCAGCACCGTCATATCGCACCAAATCAAACAGAAACCGAGGCAATGCTTAAACAGCTTCAAGTAGCTTCTGTTGATGAATTGATCGATCAAACTGTTCCGGCAGCTATCCGCTTAAAAAACCCGCTGGATTTGCCTGCTGCAAAAAGCGAGTTTGATTATTTGAATGACCTAAAAATTACGGCTTCTAAAAATAAAGTATTCAAATCTTACATTGGAAAAGGTTATTATGATGTGATTGTTCCGGGCGTTATCCAGCGGAATATCCTGGAAAACCCAGGCTGGTACACGCAATATACGCCGTATCAAGCCGAAATTGCGCAGGGAAGATTGCAAGCTTTGCTGAATTTCCAGACGATGGTAATTGATTTGACTGGAATGGAAATTGCCAATGCTTCTTTGCTGGATGAAGGCACGGCCGCAGCCGAAGCGATGTTTATGCAATACAGCTTGCGTAAAAACACAAAGGCCAAAAGGTTTTTTGTTTCTGCGGAGGTTTTTCCGCAAACCATTGATATTCTAAAAACACGTTCTCAGCCATTGGATTTGGAGCTGGTTATTGGCGATCATCAAACTGCTGATCTGGATGATACTTTCTTCGGAGCCATCGTTCAATATCCGGCATCAAACGGCGAAGTTTTTGATTACCGCAGCTTTGCTGATTCCCTTCACCAAAAAAATATAAAATTAACGGTTGTTGCTGATTTAATGAGTTTGGTGCTGCTCACGCCTCCGGGCGAGTGGGGCGCAGATGTGGTGGTTGGTTCTACCCAGCGTTTTGGTGTGCCGATGGGTTTTGGTGGCCCGCACGCTGCTTTTTTTGCCACAAAAGATGCCTATAAAAGGAGTATTCCGGGTCGAATTATTGGTGTAACTATCGATAATGCAGGCAGTTATGCGCTGCGCATGGCTTTGCAAACCCGCGAGCAGCACATTCGCAGGGATAAAGCAACTTCCAATATCTGTACCGCGCAGGCTTTGCTGGCTATTATGGCTGGCATGTACGCGGCTTATCACGGTGCGGAAGGTTTAAAATTGATTGCCCAGCGTATTCATGGTTTAACGGTTTTGCTGTCAGAATCCTTAAAAACGTTAGGTTATCAGCAGGAAAATGAAGTTTATTTTGATACGCTTACTTTTGATCTCGGCGATCTGATAAATACCATTCATGCGGAAGCTTTGAACCAGGAAATGAATTTTTATTATAACGGTTCGTTGGTTTCAATTGCTTTGGATGAAACCACTTGTCCGGAAGAAGTCCAAACCATCGTTCGTGTTTTTGCCAAAGCCAAAGGAAAAACTTTGGCCGATACCAATTTTAATGGTATAAAAGAAGCATTGCAAACGCCAGTTCCTGTAGAACTGCAGCGCACCTCAGAATTTTTAAACCATCCGGTTTTCAACACGCACCATTCAGAACACGAAATGCTGCGTTACATCAAATCGCTGGAAGCAAAAGACCTTTCTTTGTGCCATTCTATGATCGCTTTGGGTTCCTGTACCATGAAGCTAAATGCAACTACGGAAATGGTTCCCGTTACCTGGCCAGAGTTTAGTAAGATGCACCCTTTTGCACCATCAGACCAGGTTGGCGGTTACATGCAGCTATTCGACGAACTGAATAAATGGCTGAGCGAAATTACCGGTTTTGCAGCCATGAGTTTACAGCCAAATGCCGGTGCACAAGGCGAATATGCCGGTTTGCTGGTTATCCGCGCTTATCATTTGGCTAATGGTGATGATCACCGAAATATTGCGTTGATTCCATCTTCTGCTCATGGCACCAATCCGGCTTCCGCAGCAATGGCCGGGATGAAAATCATCGTGGTCAAATGTGATGACAACGGTAATATTGATGTAACTGATTTGAAAGCTAAAGCAGGGCAATATAGCAATGAGCTTTCTTGTTTGATGGTTACTTATCCGTCAACACATGGTGTTTTTGAAGAATCTATTATCGAAATCTGTAATATCATTCATCACCATGGCGGTCAGGTTTACATGGACGGAGCCAACATGAACGCACAAGTAGGCTTGACCAGTCCGGCTAATATTGGTGCCGATGTTTGCCATCTAAACCTGCATAAAACCTTTTGTATCCCGCATGGCGGCGGAGGCCCGGGAATGGGGCCAATTGGCGTGGCCGAACACTTGGTTCAGTTTTTACCCGGACATTCGATGGTTGATATTGAACAGGGCAAATCTATCCATGCGGTTTCTGCAGCACCTTGGGGCTCGGCTTCCATTTTGCTGATCTCCCATGCTTATATTGCCATGATGGGCAGCGAAGGTTTAACCAATGCAACACGGTATGCTATTTTAAATGCAAACTACATCAAATCGCGTTTAGAAGATCATTTTCCGGTTTTGTACGCAGGTGCCAACGGCCGCTGCGCACATGAAATGATTTTGGATTGCCGGGCTTTCAAAAACTTTGGTATCGAAGTAACGGACATTGCCAAACGTTTGATGGATTACGGCTTCCATGCGCCAACGGTTTCTTTCCCGGTTGCCGGAACAGTGATGGTAGAACCGACAGAATCCGAACCAAAACACGAACTGGACCGTTTTTGTGATGCCATGATTGCCATCCGTTATGAAATTGAAGATGTGGAAAAAGGTGTTTCCGATAAAATAAATAACCCACTTAGAAACGCGCCGCATACAGCAGCGGTCATCACCGCAAACGAATGGGGGCATCCTTATACCCGGCAAAAAGCAGCTTTCCCGCTGCCTTACGTTGTGGCTTTCAAATTCTGGCCGTCAGTAGGCCGGGTGAATGATCCGCATGGTGACCGGACTTTGATCTGTACTTGTCCGCCTTTGGAAAGTTATGCTTTTGAAGAAAATTTAACTGAGTGACAATATTTGTAACAAAAATGTCATGAAATCTTATTTAAAACATCCGGTGGTTTAAATTATTCGTTAATATTGTTTTTATCAGATTTAAATCATGTTGTCATTTATTTACAAAGTTTAGCTAAAGGAAATATTATTATGATAGTTGTTAGCTTTAATCATCAAAGCAGATGAAATTTTATTATGGATATGCAGAACTTTCCCTCATTAACCTTCGTACAAACTTATATGAATGTAATTCAGAGGCCTGTTAATATTATGTTGGTTGATGATGATGAAATAAATAATTTTATCACCGTTAAATTAATTAGAAAGGCCTTTCCAGATGCATTACTTAGCACTTATTTAAATGGACGTTTGGCGATCGAAAAGCTAAAAGACATTTTTAAGAACAGTCCGGATAAAATTCCGGATTATATCTTGCTTGATATTAACATGCCGATTATGAATGGCTGGGAATTTTTGGAAGAATATAAAACATCACACTTAGACCCTGATAAAAAAATTACTATTTACATCCTTTCTTCTTCAGTTTTCAGCAACGATATTGATAAAGCTAAATCTTACGAATCTGTTGCCAATTTCATTTCTAAACCACTTAATTTAGAGTCGATAAAAGAAGTGTTCAGCTTGATGAATTTCCACAATCACTAAGTATCCATACTTTTTACCGAAAACCCATCCCTATCGCTAACCCTTCCAATGGCCAGGTTTTTGGCATGATAAAACAAGCATATCCAATTTTCTACTGCTGCCTGTTTCCCAAATTGTTCCCGTAATTCCATTGATCTCCGTCCGTCAAAATCATACTTGGCCGCAAATTTTCTAATCAATTGTTCCGGTTCCGGCAAAACATCTCCCCCAAAAAAATAAATTTCACCGGCGGATTTAATTTTAAAAACCTGATGAAACTGGCAGTGTCCACCCGTTAATTCATACGAAACCCCATTTTTCAAAATACCGCTTCCTTCTACCAGATTTACACTTGCTGAGCGTTGCAGTACTTCAAAAATCGGTTCCCGGTACGAGGAAGATTTTCCCGAAAAAGCAAATTCCCATTCCCCTTGCTGAACGATGTGCTCTGCATCCGGGAAAGCTGGTTCCATGCGTCCATTCCGTTCCAACACCAAACCACCGGTATGATCATTGTGTAAGTGCGACATCAAAACCAGCGTTACTTCTTCCGGTTCAAAACCTGCTTTCCGGATATTATCATGCAGCGTTAATTCACCATTTGGGTTTTTAAAACCTAAACCGGCATCCATCAAAATTAAATCCTTTTCTGTTTGAAGTAAAAATGGCTGTACATGGATAAATAACGAGCCTTTGCGGTCTTGCGGATGATCGGTAAGCGGGTTAAAAGGAACGAATTTTTTGGTCGAATCAACAGAAAAAGAACCTTCGCCCAATGCGTGTATTTTCATAAAAATGCTAAAATCTGTTTAAACTAATAGAATGATAAGCCAATAACTATCTTTACTGTTTGAACGCCTAAAAATATGCAAAAACGTTGGATTATGGAGCAAGAGGGCAACCGGCAGCAAGTGGCAGAGCTGGCGGAAGCTTTGCAGGTGGACGAAGTGTTGAGCAGCCTGCTCGTGCAGCGAGAGGTAACTTCTTTTGAGGAAGCCAGATATTTTTTCCGTCCTGACATTGGACACTTGCATGATCCGTTTTTAATGCAGGACATGGAAAAAGCAGTGCTGCGGATTGAAAAAGCTATTCTTAATAACGAAAAAATATTGGTTTACGGTGATTATGACGTAGATGGGACAACTGCTGTTTCTGTTGTTTATCAGTTTTTTAAAAAACGATACGAACATATTGCCTTTTATATTCCAAACCGTTACACAGAAGGCTATGGCATTTCTACCGCCGGGATTGATTTTGCTGCCGAACACGGTTTCAGCTTGATTATTGCTTTAGATTGTGGTATCAAATCCAACGATAAAATAATTTATGCCGGTAAAAGAAGCATCGACTTTATTATATGCGACCACCATTTGCCCGGCGCGGAACTGCCAAAAGCAGTTGCCGTTTTAGATCCGAAAAGAAGCGATTGTGATTATCCTTACAAAGAATTGTCTGGCTGCGGAATTGGTTTTAAACTGATCCAGGCTTATGCGGAAAAAAATAATATTCCTTGGGAAGAAGTAAACTGTTACCTTGATCTGGTTGCCGTAAGCATTGCCTGCGACCTGGTGCATATCACCGGAGAAAACCGCACACTTGCTGCTTTTGGCCTGGAAAAACTCAATACAAACCCTTCTATCGGCCTTAAAGCTTTGATGAATGTGGCTGGCAGATCAGCAAATTATACCATTTCTGACGTTGTTTTTTCTATCGGGCCGCGGATTAACGCAGCCGGCAGGATCGATGATGCGAAACATGCCGTTAATTTACTCATTGCCGGTTGTACGGTTGAAGCATCTAATTATAGCGAATCGATCAACCTGAAAAATACGGAACGAAAGGAGCATGACCTCAGCATTACCGGCCAGGCTTTAAATATGATCGATCAGGACCCATTGCTGATCAACCGCCGTTCCACCGTTGTTTTTCAGGAAAACTGGCACAAAGGCGTGATCGGGATTGTAGCATCGCGGTTGACGGAAAAATACTATCGACCAACAGTTGTTTTGACCCAAAGTAATGGCCGGGTTACCGGTTCTGCGCGCTCTGTCCACGGCTTTGATTTGTATGAAGCTTTATGCGGGTGCAGCGATCTGCTGCTGCAGTTTGGCGGACATAGATACGCTGCAGGTTTAACTTTACTACCAGAAAATGTATCAGCTTTCAGCGAACGTTTTGAGCAGGTTGTAACTTCCAACATCACAGAAGAACAATTGACACAAAGGATCAAGATCGATACAGAACTAAAACTAAACCAAATTACACCGCGATTTTACCGGATATTGAAACAGCTTGCCCCATTTGGCCCGGAAAATATGACGCCGGTTTTCATTAGTAAAAATGTGTATGTTAGCGGTCCTGCAAACCTGATCGGCAGTAATCATCTTAAAATGTGTGTTATGCAGGAGGACTCTCCGATTTTTAACTGTATCGGTTTTGGTTTGGGAGAACAAATTTTATCCCTTAAAAACAGTATGCCGTTTGATATTTGTTATACCATTGAAGAGAATTGCTGGAGAGAACAGAAAACAATCCAATTGAACATAAAAGGAATTAGATTTGACGTAGACAACGCCGTCATCTAAACAGATCATGATTTTAAGAGCAGAGCATTTAATCAAAAAATACAAACAGCGGACGGTCGTCAACGATGTTACTTTTGATGTAAAACAAGGTGAAATTGTAGGTTTGCTTGGGCCGAACGGAGCCGGAAAAACAACTTCTTTTTACATGATTGTGGGTTTAATCAAACCGAATGAAGGCAATATTTACTTAGAAGACGAAAATATTACGGACGCACCGATGTACCGCAGGGCACAAAAAGGAATTGGTTACCTTGCGCAGGAAGCTTCTGTTTTTCGCAAGCTTTCGGTAGAAGACAACATCAAGGCTGTGCTGGAAATGGGCAAAATGAATGCTGCTGAACAAAAGGACAAGCTGGAAGAATTAATTGAAGAGTTCAGCTTACAAAAAGTGCGTAAAAACCGTGGCGATCTGCTTTCGGGAGGTGAACGCAGGCGTACCGAAATTGCCCGCGCATTGGCTGCCGAACCCAAATTTATTTTGCTGGACGAGCCTTTTGCCGGTGTTGACCCGATTGCGGTAGAAGAAATCCAGTTTATGGTGGCCAAATTACGGACACGCAACATTGGCATCCTGATTACGGACCACAATGTGCAGGAAACTTTATCGATTACTGATCGGGCGTATTTACTTTTTGAAGGGAAAATCCTAAGATACGGTGTTCCGGAGGTGTTGGCAGAAGACCCGATTGTACGTAAATTATATCTCGGTTCCAACTTCGTTTTAAAAAGAAAAACCTTCGCTTAAATTCTTATGACTTTTATTAACTCATTGGTTACTTGGATCATGAAAAAGCGGATGCACCAGATCGAGCTTTTCATCAAATATCCGAATGAGGTGCAGGATGAGTGGTTTGAAAACCTGATCAGCAGTGCTGATAATACCGAATGGGGAAAAAAATACGGTTATAAAAGCATCGAAAATGTCAACGATTTCCGGGACCGTTTTCCAATCCAAACTTATGATACTTTAAAGCCTTTTATCGAACGCATGATGCAAGGCGAGCAAAACGTGCTTTGGCCTACAGAAATAAAGTGGTTTGCCAAATCCTCTGGCACCACCAGCGACCGCAGTAAATTTATCCCGGTAAGCGGGGAAGCCATGGAAGAATGCCATTTTAAAGGTGGCAAAGACATGATCACCTTGTATTGCAACAACCGTCCGGAAGCGAAATTATTTACCGGCAAAACATTGGTCCTGGGCGGGAGCCATCAAATCAATCAACTCCACACAGATTCTTACTATGGTGACCTTTCGGCCGTTCTCCTAAAAAACCTGCCGCTTTGGGCAGAATTTTACCACACACCTGAACTGGCCATCACACTGATAGAAAATTACGAAGAAAAAATAGAAAAGATCGCCCAAATTACGCAGCACGTAAACGTTACTGCTATCAGCGGTGTACCAACATGGAACATTGTTTTGGCTAAACGCCTGCTTGAACTTACAGGAAAAGATAATTTACTGGAAATTTGGCCTAACTTGGAATTGTATGTGCACGGTGCCGTTGCTTTTACACCGTATCGGGATCATTTTAAAAAGCTTGTCCCAAGTAATGAGATGTATTATATGGAAACCTATAATGCTTCTGAAGGCTTCTTCGGGATACAAGATCAATCGGATTCCGAAGAAATGCTGCTGATGTTGGATTACGGCGTTTTCTACGAATTTCTGCCGGTTGAAAATTTATTTGATGAAAATCCGCGGACTTTACTTTTAGATCAGGTAGAAACAGGGGCAAATTACGCTTTGATCATCTCCACCAATTCCGGCTTGTGGCGGTATTTGATCGGTGATACGATAAATTTTACTTCTTTATCACCTTTCCGGATTAGGATCACCGGCCGTACCAAACATTTCATCAATGCTTTTGGGGAAGAAGTGATTATTGACAACAGCGAACGTGCCTTAAAAGAAGCATGTCATCAAACAGGAGCCATCATTCGAGAATACACAGCCGCACCAATTTATTTTGAAGGAAACAAGTCCGGCGGCCACGAATGGATCATCGAGTTTGAAAAGCAGCCGGATGAGTTTGAACGTTTTGTGGATTTGCTGGATGAAACCCTGCGCAAAGTAAATTCTGATTATGATGCCAAACGTTTTAAAGATATGGCTTTGAAACGGCCAATTGTACACTTTGCAACTGATGGTACTTTTTATAAATGGATGAAACTGAAAGGCAAATTGGGCGGACAGCACAAAGTGCCGCGCTTAGCCAATAACCGTGAATATGTGGATTCTATTTTGATGCTGATGAAAGGGGTGATGGTTTAAAAATAGATCAGTAATACTTCTTTTACCACCTATTTTTTACGTTCGGTGGTGAAACGTACCAGTTGTTCCAAGCCTGTACGAAACTGGTTTTCGGGGAAAGTGTTCAAAATTACAAAAGCCTCTTCCTGATATTTGGCCATTTGGGTTGCTGCATAATCTAAACCGCCAGAATCTTTTACAAAACCAATAATTTCTGCTACACTTTTTGCATCTTCATTATGGTTTTTTACCAACTTGATGACGTTTTTCCTTTCGGGTTTTGATGCTTTGTTTAGGGCATAAATTAAAGGAAGTGTGATTTTTTTCTCCTTGATGTCAATTCCTAATGGTTTGCCCACATCGTCCAAACCAAAATCAAACATATCGTCTTTGATCTGGAAAGCAATACCGGTCTTCTCCCCAAAAAGACGCATTCTTTCAATGGTTTCTGTATCAGCTCCGGCAGAAGCGGCACCGCAGGCACAACAGGAAGCAATCAGAGAAGCTGTTTTTTGGCGGATCACTTCGTAATAGATCGGTTCGCCAATGTCCATTTTACGGACTTTTTCAATCTGCAGCAATTCGCCTTCACTCATTTGTTTCACCGCTTCGGACACTATTTTTAGCAGGTGAAAATCATTGTTGTCCAACGAAAGCAACAATCCTTTTGATAACAGGTAATCGCCAACCAAAACTGCAATCTTGTTTTTCCACAAGGCATTGATAGAAAAGAAACCGCGCCGCTGATACGAGTTGTCCACCACATCATCATGCACTAAAGTGGCCGTGTGCAAAAGCTCGACCAAAGCCGCGCCGCGATGCGTGGAATCGTTGATCCCTCCGCATAAACCTGCACTAAAAAAAACAAACATGGGCCGGATTTGCTTGCCTTTTCGCTTTACAATATAATGGGTGATGCGGTCGAGCAGCGGGATCGAACTGTGCATAGATGCCTTGAACTTGCTTTCAAAAACATCAATTTCGGCAGCTATCGGCTTCTTAATCTCGTCAATGCTCAGCATCTACGGGTCTCATGGGGATTAATAATAAAATAAGCAAGGCCAAATATAGCAGGTAAATATGTTAAAACATGTTTCTGGTTGGCAGTCAAATATACAAATCCATAAATAAAAAAACACAATGAGCAGGTTTCTTTGCAGAACGCTTATTGTGTTTTTTTATTAAAAGAAAGAAGGAAATTTATTCTTCTCCGCCTACTTTTAACTGATCAGGATCTTCGTGGTAACCTGTTCCTTCTGTTTCAGGCTGAACAAAAGTTTCGTCTTCATCGCCTTGATTAGTAGATGGTGATTTCACTTTTTCCAATTGTTCTTCTGTTAAATTTGTGCTTCCACTGGTGTTTTCCCATGGTTTTTCCCCTTCTTGTTCTATTGTCATAGCTTTTGGTATTTCGTGTCCTTCTTCTGTTGAAGCAGAAGTATCACCTGCTGTATCTTGTTCTTCATCACCCAAAAACCCGGGTTCGTCATGTGTGCGGTTATTGTCATCGGACTTTCCCTGATCGTCCATGTCTCTGAAAACTTCGTCTTTAGGATCTATCATTTTGTGCTGATTTTAGTTAAATAATTATTGCCATAAAATAAGCATTTAAAGTCCGGAATGTTTGCGTTGAAGCAGGAAAGAAATAGAACTTGCACTAACTACAAACTTTCCAACATTTGTTTTAAAACCGCTTGTGCCGCCCATTCACGGTTTGCTGCTTCTTTTATCACGATAGAATTTGACCCGTCTAGTATTTCTGCTGATAATTCCAAGTCGCGGCGCACCGGCAAACAATGCATTACTTTTGCTTGATTGGTGTTTTTCAGTTTTTCGTTAGTCAGCATCCAATCTTCATTTCCCGGGATTACTTTACCGTAAGGTTCATAGGCCGACCAGTTTTTTACGTAGATAAAATCAGCATCCTGCAAAGCTTCAGTTTGATCATGGGTGATAGTTGCACCTTGCGTAAATGCTGTGGAAAGTTCCAGTCCTGCCGGATGAGCGATAGTAAAATCAACATCCGCTTTGCACATCCATTCTGCAAACGAATTCGGAACAGCTTGTGGTAGTGCTTTTACATGCGGCGCCCAGGTTAAAACTACTTTTGGCCGAGGCTTGGTTTTGAGTTCTTCAATCGTGATTAAATCTGCCAGGCTTTGCAGCGGATGGCGCGTTGCCGATTCTAAACTCACCACCGGAACAGCGCATAATCCTACAAACTTATTAAAGATAACTTCGCCATAATCTTCTTCTCTATTTTGCAAGCCAGGAAAGGAGCGAAGCCCAATGATATCTACATATTGCCCCATCACGGCCGCTGCTTCGCGGATATGTTCTACCGTTGTTCCGTTCATCACCACGTTATCCCGCAGCTCTAAAGCCCAGCCTTCTTTGTCGATGTTTAAAACCATCACGTTCATTCCCAGGTTCATGGCCGCTTTTTGCGTACTCATGCGCGTACGCAAACTTGGGTTTAGGAAAACCAAACCGATTGTTTTATTTTTTCCCAAATACTGAAAAGCGAAAGGATTCTTTTTCAGATTCAATGCTTCTTTTACCAAGTAATTTATATCGTTAACGTCGTTTACAGAAGAGAAGAGTTTCATTGAATGTTATATTGAAGGATTTTGTGTTTTGGTTGGATGATGCGCTCTGTCATCCAGACGGTAGGAGGGATCTTCATCAAAGCGAATGACCGTTATTGTTTGAAGAAGATTTCTCCCTGCGGTCGAAATGACAAAAAGGTTTACATCGAAGGATTAAACACCGCAACCGGCGCATTTTTCATAGCCAGATTAAATGCTTCCAAAAAACGATCCGCATGAGCTTTAGTTAAATTTAAAGCTGGTAGCAAACGGATCACATTTGGTTTAGCTTCCCCGGTAAAAATATGGTATTTAAATAGAAGTTCAGCTTTCACATGTGCGTAAGTATCGGGCAAATCAATGCCAATCATCAAACCACGTCCGCGTACTTCTTTTACCTGCTCAAATTTTTTCAGTTCTTCGATTAGATAACCGCCAACTTCGGCTGCATTTTGCATCAGGTTATCCTGTTCCATCACTTCCAAAACAGCCAATCCGGCGGCACAAGCCAAATGGTTTCCGCCGAAAGTAGTGCCCAGCATGTAATAAACAGGTTTTATTTTAGGGGAGATGGAAATGCCGCCAATCGGAAAACCGTTCCCCATTCCTTTGGCCATGGTATAAATATCAGCATCAACACCGGCAGAATCATGAGAATAAAACTTGCCTGTACGTCCGTAACCACATTGCACAGAATCAGCAATAAAAACAGCATTATACTGATCGCAAAGCGAACGTATTTTTTGCAGGAAGCTTTCAGGTGCAACCTGTATTCCTCCAACACCTTGAATTCCTTCAATAATTACTGAGCTGATTTCGTTCTCAGCAAAAGCTTGTTCTAAAGCAGCTTCATCATTCCAAGGCAAAAAAATAACATTCTCGGTTTCGTTGATTGGAGCCAAAATTTTAGGATTATCCGTAACCGCAACCGCCAGCGAAGTACGGCCATGAAACGATTTCCTAAACGCAATCACCTTCTTTTTACCATTATAAAAAGAGGCCAGTTTTAACGCGTTTTCATTTGCTTCAGCTCCTGAATTACATAGAAACAACTGGTAATCTTCTTTGCCAGAAACTTTCCCCAATTTTTCAGCAAACTCTTTCTGGATAGGAATTTCAATGGAATTACTGTAAAAACCCAACTGATACAACTGATCTTCCAATCGCTTTACGTAATGCGGATGTGTATGTCCGATAGAAATTACAGCATGGCCGCCGTACAAGTCTAAATATTCCTGGCCTTTATCGTCCCAAACTAAGCTGCCTTGGCCTTTTATTATGTTGATATGATTGATTGGGTAAACGTCAAATAGTTTCATGTTGGGTTATAAGTTTAAAAAGCGTTTGCTTTTAGTTTAAGTCCTGCAGTTTCTTCAAAGCCAAACATTAAATTCATATTTTGAACAGCTTGTCCGGATGCACCTTTTAAAAGATTATCCATAATGCTGATGATGAAAATCTTGTTACCGTGTTTTTTGATTTGGATAAAGCATTTATTCGTGTTTACTACTTGCTTTAAGTCGATATCACGAGTGGTAACATGTGTAAAAGGATGTTCAGCATAAAAACCACTGTATAATTTAAATGCTTCGGCTTCGCTTAAATCACATTCTGTATAAATAGAAGCTAAAATGCCACGTGTAAAATCTCCCCGGTACGGAATAAAATTTAACTTATTTGTATCGCTGAGATAAATTGGAAAATCATTTTGCAACTGGTTAAGCGACTGGCTGATTTCTTTTAAATGCTGATGATTGAATGCTTTATAAACTGATAAATTATCATTACGCCAGGTAAAATGTGAAGTAGTAGAAAGACTTTGTCCGGCACCGGTTGAACCTGTTGTTGCCGAAATATGTACTTCGTTTAGCAGTAAATTTTGATGTGCCAAAGGAAGCAATCCTAACTGAATGCAAGTAGCAAAGCAACCGGGATTAGCAATGTTCGATGCTTCTTTTATCGATGTTTTATTGAGTTCGGGAAGGCCGTAGGTAAAGTTGCGAGTTACCATTTGTGGGTTTCCTGTTCCGCTTTCGCTTTTTCCCCCTTCTAACCTTTCACCTTTCACCTCAAAATCTTTTGCATCCTTCAACCTAAAATCCTGACTTAAATCAATAACCTTAATATGTTCAGCAATTGGGTTTGCTTCCAGAAATTTTTGTGCATCACCATGGCCAACACATAGAAACAAAACATCAATATCGGCAGATAATTCGCTGCTAAATTTTAGTTCCGTATCTCCAAAAAGATCTGTGTGAACCTCGTACAAATAATTGCCTACATTGCTTTTACTGTTTACAAAAGCAATTTCAACGTTTGGATGATTCAATAAAATTCGTAACATTTCGCCGCCCGTATATCCTGCTCCGCCAATAATTCCGGCTTTGATTCTATTTAACATTGATTCTGTCATTTTTGGTAGATGGCTGAGAGGTTAATATAAATTCCAGATTTGCTTCGCTGTGGTTGCTTATGTGGTGTTTTTGTCCTGGCCTGATTTCAATTCCTTGGTTTGCGTTTAATACTTTTATATCGCCATTAATGTAAAAAATAGCTGATCCGTTTTAAATAAAAAAGAATTGAGTGGCAAATTCATGATAGTGGCTTTGCTCACTTGTGTCGGGCAGCATTAATTCTTGCTTCACGGACAACGCATCAGTATCTACAAAATTCCAGCCTTTACAGTCATCACCCCAAGTATAATGGCTTAAACAATCATCTTTTGAAAAAACCGGTACGCTCATTTTATTCCTGCTTACCGTTTACTTTATGGTAAATAACTGTTTGATTGCCAAAGATTTTAGAAAACCCTTTTACATCGTCACCCGTCCAGGTATTGTTCATTTCACCGTAGCTGCCAAATTTGTTCGACATCAAATCATGGTCAGATTCAATTCCCAAAACCTGGAAACGGTAAGGATACAACTGCACAAACACTTTTCCGGAGACGTTTTTTTGCGTATCGGTCAGGAAAGCTTCAATATTACGCATTACCGGGTCGTGGAATTGGCCTTCGTGCAACCAGTTACCATAAAAAGTAGATAGCTGATCTTTCCAGCTCAACTGCCATTTGGTTAACGTATGCTTTTCTAAAGTATGATGCGCTTTGATGATGACCATTGGTGCAGCAGCTTCAAAACCAACACGCCCTTTAATACCGATAATGGTATCGCCAACATGAATATCACGGCCGATGGCATACGGAGAAGTAATTTCCTGTAATTTTTGAATGGCTTTGGTTGGATGATCAAAAGTATCATCATTAATGGCCACCAGTTCGCCTTGCTTAAATTCCAGCGTAACTTTTTCTGAACCTTCTTTGGTTAATTGTGTTGGCCAGGCATCATCCGGCAAACCTTCGTGCGAAGTCAGCGTTTCTTTTCCACCCACAGAAGTCCCCCAGATACCTTTATTAATAGAGTATTTGGCTTTCTCGAAATTCATTTCTACGCCATGCTCTTTCAAGTAAGTAATTTCTGCTTCGCGGCTTAATTTTAAATCACGGATTGGCGTTAAAATTTTTACTTCCGGAATTAGGATATTAAAGATCATATCAAACCGAACCTGATCGTTACCCGCACCCGTGCTTCCATGCGCCACATAATCGGCTCCGATTTTTTTGGCGTATAAAGCAATTGCGGTAGCCTGGCTTACCCGTTCGGCACTTACAGAAAGCGGATAAGTATTGTTTTTCAATACGTTACCGTAAATGAGATAGCGGACGCAGGTATTGTAAAAGTTTTCTGTTTCATCAACCGCTGTATGAGAAACAACGCCCATTTTGTAAGCGCGGCGTTCTACATCGGCCAATTCTTCGGCACTAAAACCACCAGTATTTACAATTACAGAATGAACTTCCAAATTCAAATCCTGTGATAAATATATGCTGCAAAACGAAGTGTCCAAACCTCCGCTAAAAGCTAAAACTACTTTTTCTTTCATCAAATATTTTGTTTTTTTGGGTGATAAAAACAGTATCGGTTTGTTCACCAAATTTTAGTTATGATCGATCAATTTTAAGGAAGCCACAACTATCGGCGTGATCAGTTTTGTTGATTTTTTGAGCGCGCTTTCAATGCGTTCCAGCAAGGTAGCTTTATGGTTCATCTTTTTCATCTTCTCCTCAATCTCTCTGGCCTTTTCTTCGGGATCAAAAAGCATGGCGGTACACATGCAGTTTTTGCGTTCTTTACCCATCAAAATATCGTAGTTCACACAGCTTTTGCAGCCCTGCCAGAAAGCTTCATCCTGTGTTAATTCAGAATAAGTTACCGGCTCGTAACCCAGTTCCGAATTAATTTTCATCACAGCCAAACCGGTTGTCAACCCAAAAATTTTTGCGTCAGGATATTTCTTTCTTGATAGCTTAAAAACTTCCTCTTTAATAGCTTTTGCCAAGCCAACTTTTCTGTAGATCGGGTTAACAATCAAACCCGAATTAGCTACAAACTGACCGTGGCTCCAGGTTTCGATATAACAAAAGCCTGCCCAGGTGCCATCTTTATGAATTGCTATTATAGCTTTGCCTTCCAGCATTTTATTGGCTACATATTCGGGGGAACGGGTGGCAATACCGGTGCCACGGGCTTTAGCAGATTCGGACATTTCATCGCATATCTGAGGGGCATATTCTGCTTGTTCGCCTGTGGCTACCCGAATGGTGAAATCTTGAATGGTCATTGAAATAGATTAAGATAACCGTTAAAAATTAATTAGCTTTTTTTGAAGCCAGGTTAATAAGAAAAGGAGTGGAAGAGGCAGCAAAAGCTGGTTTTTAAGAAGGCCAACTGGTAGCGGATCAAACCCTGGAGATATAAGTCCGTCGTCGGATCAGCGGCAGCGGGCAGCCATTTACTGTCAGAACCAATGCAAGCACTGCCGGGGCAAAATTTGCCTTGAAAGCAGGTAAGGCTAAGCTTTGCCGGTTGATCATTTTTTTAAATTAAAATTGTTTTTTAAAAAGTGCAAATTTTCACAAAAAAATTTATAAATGCAAATTTTGTATAGTTAAACGAAAATCGTGTTGAATAGTTTAATCTTTTGAAGGTCATATATTTGCCTGGAACAATCCGTGCCCAAGCTCTTTTATTTCCGTAATTATCTTACTTTTGCTAATATTGTTAGTGCCTGTTTATGCAAACCAGTTTACTTTTTGAAGTGGGTGCCGGTCCGGTTTATTACAACTACTGGTTTGCCATTGTTCCGCCTTACCGGGTCAAAGCGGTGATTGACCAGCTTAAGATAAAGATCAACAACCTGACTGAAAATGCGGTTACCGATGGCAAAGCTTACCTTACTGTGGTACACCAGAACCAGGTTATGCCTGCGGTAATGGAGGAGAAAATAAGGTATTATCAATCCAAAATGAAAACCTTCCCGGTTTTTGAAATCCGTTTACAAAACTTTGGCTTCATCCGAAAGAAAAATGTTTACACCATATTTGTAAAAGTACAGGCAGATGATAATTGGGGCAACAACCTGAAACGGCTCCGAAAAAACATTGATAAAAACAGTATCAGGCAAGCTTTTATCCCGATTGCGGAAATTACAGGCAAGACGGATTTTCAGCAGGTTTGGCCGCATCTGGAACATTTGGGGTACGATGCTTCTTTTATGGCAGAAAAATTAACGGTCATGGAAAAATCGGCGCATAAGCCACAGGATCAGTACAAACCAAAACTGCATTTGCTGCTCAAAAAGTGCAGTTGCCAGGCTGATTGATGATTTTCTAAATTTTTATACAGCAGGATTTAAAAAGTTTTCTACTTTTGTGGCGGGTAAGTCTTTTACGGCCAGCTCCTTTTGAACTCCCCCAGGGTGGGAACGCAGCAAGGGTAGAAAGTTGTAGCGGTGCGATAAAAGTAGCTTACCCACTTTTTTCTTTCAAACCTTCTTTTTTAATTGTAAGCAGCCGGGGTTTTCTTCGGCTTTTTTTGTTTTTTTAAATAAATTTTTTACTGCTAAAAGAAGCATTCAGTTTTCGTAAAAACTAATTCCTGTTTCTTTGTTTCAACCTAAAAAATAATATGCTTGATGTATTGATTGTAGGCGGCGGCCCAATTGGCCTGGCATGTGGGTTGGAAGTCAAAAAAGCGGGCTTGAGTTATTTAATGATCGAAAAGGGAACGCTGGTCAACTCCTTATATAACTACCCGGCCGGCATGACTTTTTTTTCTACTTCGGAAAAACTGGAGATTGGCGGCGTGCCTTTCGTTTCCAGCAGCATCAAACCTACACGGGCAGAATCGCTGGAATATTATCGCCGAGTAGCTACTTCCAATGAACTGAACCTCCATCTATTTGAAACCGTTCTGAGTAATCAGCCTAAAAACAACGGCTATGAAGTAACGACCAGCAAAGGTATTTATCAAACCCAAAAAATCATTATTGCCACAGGTTTTTATGATGTGCCGGTTAAAATGAATATCCCTGGAGAGGATTTGCCAAAAGTGCGGCATTATTATAAAGACCCCAATTTTTATACAATGCAAAAGGTGCTGGTTGTAGGTGCCAGTAATTCTTCTGTTGATGCTGCACTGGAAACTTTTCGGAAAGGGGCCGAAGTAACGATGGTGATCCGCAAGGATGATATTAACGAACGCGTAAAATATTGGGTTCGGCCGGATATCATCAACCGGATCAAAGAAGGAACGATAAAAGCTTACTATCACTCGCATCTATCTGCAATAAGAGAACATGAAGTTGATATCCAAACGGCGGAAGGATTAATTACCATTCCAAATGACTTTGTGCTTGCTTTGACCGGTTATCAGCCTGATTTTACATTTCTGAAAACAATGGGCATTATGCTTTCTGCGGATGATATGCTGCTGCCGGAATACAGTCCGCAAACGATGGAAACCAACCAAAAAGGCATCTATCTGGCAGGCGTGGTTTGCGGCGGGATGAACACGCACTTGTGGTTTATCGAAAATTCAAGGGTTCATGCCGGGCAGATTATTGCTGATATTTTGCAACAAACAGCCGAAGTATGATAAAGGACAGATTTTAGGATACTGTTTTTATACTGATAAAAGAAGCATCACGTTAATGGCTTTATGCGGCTGATCAATTTTTACTATTTGCAAAATTTGTTTTATAAAGACGCAAAAAAAACATCAGCAAAAAAGTCTATATTTATAAAATTTGTATTAAACACCGGAACCTATTCATTCTTACAAGCCCAATACTTTTGACATTTACCGATTTTAACTTCGATCCAAACCTGCAGGAAGGGTTAGACAGCATGGGTTTCCGCAAGCCAACACCCATACAGGAGCAAGCCATCCCGATTATTTTAAATAAGCATGATTTGATTGCCTGCGCCCAAACCGGAACCGGTAAAACTGCTGCCTATTTGCTGCCCATTATGCACCAGATTTGTACAGCCAAAGAAAAAAGTTTGGTAAATACGCTGATCCTGGCACCAACGCGTGAACTTGTCCAGCAGATAGACCAGCAAACAGAAGGACTGGCTTATTTTACCGGCATCAGTTCGATTGCGGTTTATGGCGGCGGAGATGGCATCAGTTACGAGCAGCAACGCCGAGCTTTAAATGAAGGTGTGGATATTATTATCGCTACGCCAGGCAGGCTGATCGCGCATTTAACTTCCGGCGTGGTAAAGCTAAGTCAGTTACAGCATTTGATTTTGGATGAAGCAGACAGGATGCTGGACATGGGTTTTTATGATGACATCATCCGCATCATGAGTTATTTGCCTGCAAAACGGCAAACCCTTCTTTTTTCTGCCACTATGCCAGGCAAAATCCGTACACTTTCGCAAAAAATACTAAACCAGCCCGAACAGATCAATATTGCATTGTCGAAGCCTGCCATCGGGATTTTGCAGCAGGTTTACATGACGTTTGACCATCAAAAACTGGCACTGATCAAAATGATTTTGGCAGAAGGAAATTATGCCAGCACCATAGTTTTTGTATCAACCAAAGAAAAAGTAAAGCAACTGTACCAAACACTTTTCCGTGCCGGGATGAAGGTTGAGGCTTTTCACTCGGATTTAGAGCAAGAGCAACGGGAAAATATTCTGCGCGCTTTCAAAAGCAGGCAATTGCCGGTTTTGATCGGGACAGATGTTTTATCAAGGGGAATTGATGTTGAAGGCATTAGTTTGGTGATCAATTATGATGTACCCCATGACCCGGAAGATTATATCCACCGCATCGGCCGTACAGCCCGTGCCGAAACTACGGGAACGGCCATTACTTTTATCAACGAAAAAGATCAACGCAAATTCAGCAATATTGAAGCTTTGATCGGTAAAACTATCGAACAAAAACTTTTGCCGGAGGCTTTAGGTGAAGGCCCGGTTTATCAGCCAGGGATAAAAATGTTCTCCAGCCACCGAAAGCCCTGGAACAAAAAGAAACAGCAGTAAAGGAATGATGTCATAGATGTCTTATTTCTGACAAATTGCTATTATACCGAAAACGTTTTTAGTACAATAGTAGTCATAAACGGAAACATGTATATTTATTTAGTCAATTTTGTCAGATTATGAATTAATCAAATGATTAATTTTTTTGTTTCTACATCAAATTTTTTCTCGTTATAAGTCAAATACTTAGCATCACTTGCTGATATTTAATAAATCAAACAACATTTCTGGCAGTATTTTTTAGGTAGTGTTATACAACTGTCTGTACAACGACCACGTTCAAGCAAACTGTACAAAGAGTAATAAATTAAAAAATAACTATTTAAAAATGAAATCAAAGATTACAAAGTTGGTTCTTACCTTATCTACAGTAGGATTATCAACATCATTGTTCGCTCAAAACATGAATTCCGACACCACTAAACGTTTTGACAAAAAAAGTTTTCGTACTTGGTCTCTCGGACTAAATGGTGGTATGTTGACTCACTTTACACCTTTTAATGGTGCATCAAATGGTGATTTTCATACCCCGGAAGAAACCTGGGGTTACGGAGGTTACATTAAGAAGCAAATTTTACCAAGCTTTGGTATCCAGGCAGATTTTTTGGCTGGAAAAGTAAGAGGTTACCAAGCTAATGCGCTTCCTTCACCAACAGTAGCTCAAAATAATAGCAGTTTCACAACTAATATTCAATGGTCAGCAGCATTGAATGCAAACTTTACAATTGCAAATTTAAGCCTTAACCATAAACGCAGTGCATTATCCCCTTATTTAACAGCAGGTGCAGGTTATATGTCTTCAAGCCCAAATGTTCAGGGCACAATTCCTAATGGAGCAAGTAACGGTTTCGAAGAAAACTGGTTTGTACCTGTTGGGGCTGGTTTCAAATTTGGTTTATCTAAGGTTATCAATATCGATCTTGGCTATAATGTTTATTTTATGAAAACACCTACTTTTGACGGTGTACGTGGTGCTGCCAATGACAGGTTTTCTTATGCCCATGCTGGCATAGAGTTGGCATTAGGCAAGAAAAATACTTCCCAATTGCAAAATTTTAGCCCGATTGCTGCCATCCGTGAAGAAAGTGCTGCTGAAAGTGCAGAGTTAAGAAGTATGCTTTCTACCTCAGAGCAAAACAGACTGAGAGATGAAGAGCAATTAAAACAACAATATGCTAAAGATTTAGGCGATGATGATGGTGATGGTGTTGCCAATAAGTTTGACAAATGTCCAGGTACACCTGCCGGTACTGTTGTTGATGGTTCAGGTTGTGCTTTACCAGTAAACAAACCAGATGTTAAAGTTTTTATAACGGAAGAAGATAAAAAAGTAGTTAGAGATGCTATTTCTAATTTAGAATTCGATTTAGGTAAATCTACTATCCGTGATCATTCATTTGCAAGCTTAGACAGAGTAGCAAACTTATTAGTAAACAAAAATTTTAGCCTGAAACTTGCTGGCCATACTGATAACACAGGTTCTGCTGCGCTTAACTTAAGATTATCTAAAGACCGTGCAGAAGCGGTGAGACAATATTTAGTAAGTAAAGGTGCTAATGCATCACGCATTGAAGCAACAGGTTATGGTCAAACTCAACCTATTGCATCTAATAAAACTGCTGCTGGTCGTCAGCAAAACCGTCGTGTAGAATTTACATTGTTCTAAACAACAAATCTATAATTTAACAAAAAGGTGTGTCAATTTAATTGGTACACCTTTTTTGTTTGTTTTGATATTTAGATTTATAGCTATTTTACTATTAAAAAAAATTTATATTTATTTAATAGTAAACTTTAGATTTAATATAAGTATTTTTGAAATAGATATAAAATCAAACTAAAAAACAATAATGAACATTTTTGTAGGAAGTCTTCCATTTGCTTTGGAAGAAAGCAGGTTAAAAGAAGTTTTTGAAGCTTATGGTGAAGTATCATCAGTGAAGATTATTATTGATAAGTTTTCAGGAAGAAGCAAAGGATTTGGGTTTGTTGAAATGCCAGACGATTCTCTTGCTCAAAAAGCAATTGATGAGTTGAACGGTTCGTCTGTTGAAGGACGTTCTATTGTTGTAAACAAATCTGAAGACAAAAGAGACGATTCCAGAAGAAGCAGTTTCGGCGGTGGCGGAAACAGTGGCGGCGGAGGTGGTTACAAAGGCGGCAGCGGCAGCGGTGGTTATGGCGGCGGCGGCAATAGCAGAGGTGGTGGTTATGGCGGAAGCGGCGGCGGAAGTAGTAGAGGCGGATATGATAAAGGTGGTTTTAAAGGTGGCAGTAGCGGTGGTTATAAAGGTGGTAGTGGTGGCCGTAAAGACGAATATTAATTATACTTTGTTTTTCAGTATTTTTACAAAGTACTCATTTTGAACAGATAAATATAATTTAGACTTTTAATATCACATAAAAATGGTAGTTGGAAAATAACATAACCAATGTTTTCAACTATCGTTTTTATGTGATGTTTTTATATAATTATATCCTTAGTGTCATTTAGAAAAGTTGTGAAAACTCTTAGAGGCTGTTTAACTTTATACAAGAAAAAATGTTAATGCTTCTTTTACCCTATAAAAACTGATGTTTGCGTCAATTTAAATAAACCAAATGGCTGCCATTTTTTAGGTGATAAAAGAAGCATAGCAAACATATTGAACAAATTTTAAACACGCTCTAACACTCCCTTAATTTAATTTTTAAACAGGCTCTTATGTTAAAATTTTGTTTTTATAGAACAAGTAAAAGCCAATTCTGATTTTTACTCGATAAAAGAAGCATCAACAAAAAAGCCGGTTAGTTTGACCGACTTTTTTCGTTTAATTTATGTTTTCTTCCGATGCTTCCGGCAACCGGAGTTCGCCCTCATCTATTACCACGCCCATCGAACAGAATTTATCAATCCGCTCCTTCACCAATTCATCTACGTTTTTAACTTTTAGTTTTTCCAGGTCATCAAGTAATACTTGTTTTACCGTAGCGATTATGGTTTCCGGGTCCTGATGCGCGCCGCCAAGCGGTTCTTTGATAATGCCGTCAATCAGCTTGTTTTTGTACATTTCTGCCGAAGTCAGCTTCAATACTTCCGCAGCTTTTTCCTTATTGTCCCAGGTTCGCCACAAAATAGAGGAGCATGACTCGGGCGAAATAACCGAATACCAGGTATGTTCCAACATATAAACGCGGTCGCCAATACCGATGCCCAGCGCACCGCCGGAAGCACCTTCGCCCACAATCACACAAATTACAGGCACGCGCAAAACCGACATTTCCATTAAATTACGTGCAATTGCTTCACCTTGTCCGCGTTCTTCCGCTTCCAGGCCCGGATATGCACCTGGCGTATCAATAAAAGTAATAATCGGTTTGTTAAATTTTTCTGCCATCTTCATCAGGCGGAGTGCTTTGCGGTAACCTTCCGGGTTGGCCATTCCAAAATTGCGGTACTGCCGCATTTTGGTGTTGCTGCCTTTTTGGTGGCCGATAAACATTACCGTTTGTCCGTTTAATGTACCAAAACCGCCTACAATTGCTTTATCGTCGCCCACGTTCCGGTCGCCGTGCAACTCGATAAAATCCGTGCTCATCGATTCGATGTATTGCAAAGTATAAGGTCGTTCCGAGTGGCGGGAAATCTGAACATTTTGCCAGCCACTTAAATTACCGTAAACTTCTTCTTTTTTTGCCTGAAGGTTTTCGCGGAGTTCTGCTAAAGTGGAAGACATATCCACCTTTGTTTTTTCTTCTACCTGCACCACTTTTTCAATCTGCTGGATCAGGTCTCCTAAAGGCTTTTCAAAATCAAATGTAATTTTCATGTTCAGTAAATGGGCTGCAAAGGTATCAATTCAGGTTTATACTTACAGATGCTAATATTGCTGCAAGCTGTCATATTTTTTGAGCTGAGTAGTGGTCAATTGCACCTCTGTTTTTAAACATGCCTGCAACAAAGCATTTCGCAGTTCTCCTTGGTACAGGCCGTAGCGGTTGGTGTAAAAAATCAGCAAGCCATTGTTTATTTTTTTATATCTGAAAAGGCTATCAATTGTTCTTTCATTAGTGATCAAAAAGTTGTTCATCTCATTAACCTTTCTTTGCAATTCTTTATCAATTATACGAATAGCTGCCTGCTGCCGGTCGTTGAGCTGAAGCTCTTTTTGCCAGGATAAAACTTTTTGTGGTAAAGGATAATTGTTATGATCAGCTACATCCGGCAAGCCCGACAGGTTTTTACTTACCTGGTAAGCCTGGAATTTCTTAAGAAAAACATTTTTGTCCATAACGGTTTTTAGACGGTCCAGACTATCTGTTTGTGCTTGTGCCGACTGAAACCCAATCGCCAAAAACAGAAAAACAATTATTGCTTTTGGTAAAAAACCAACATTGGGTTTTACCCTGGTAAAAGAAGCATCCATATCAACACACTATTTTAAATTTACAGTAAACGAAGTTGTTATACTCCTATTAAATCACTAATAAAGAGTTTTGAGATGAGTAAAAGGACAAATTACACTGTAAAAAAATCTTTTTTATTTTTTTGAATATATACAGCTTTACTTCTATCTTCGCCTTCCCAAAATACAAGCAATTGGCCCGTTCGTCTAGGGGTTAGGACGTTAGATTTTCATTCTAGAAACAGGGGTTCGATTCCCCTACGGGCTACAAAAATCAATGCCAAAACGTTCAAAAAGCTGTAAACCCTTGATTTACAGCTTTCTTTTTTTCCGGCAAAACCTCGTTTTATTCACCAAATCGTATAGTTTCAGTGAGTAATTCAGGGAGTCGGAAAACTAAAGCAAATGACTCACTGAAAACCATGTAACTTAGTGTATTTTAGCATGTTCGATAAACGAACATCTTGTAAATGAGGTAGCTGCAAACTTAATTTGTTTCACATTTTAAGCTTGTTTTATGGAATTAAACTACAGCCTGCTCTTCTATCTGAAGAAGCCAAAGAACTACGCCTCAGGAAATATCCCCGTTTACATGCGCTTCACCGTGGGTGGGATAACCAAAGAATGCGCAACAACAAGAACCGCCGACCCGGAAAAATGGTGTTCAAAAACCAATCGCGAAAGCGGTAAGAATGAAACCTCGAAGTCCCTAA
>JAABUM010000296.1_pt1 | contig 84569 bp, 76 predicted proteins | sample 5559161 | NCBI WGS metagenome assembly JAABUM01 (sample SAMN10711868, study PRJNA513369) | rock metagenome | isolation source: Antarctica rocks | place: Antarctica: Victoria Land, Siegfried Peak nord
CTGTCCCGCATCGACGAGCACGGACTCACCTACATCGTCGACCGGATGAAGGACATGATCAACCGCGGCGGCGAGAACGTCTACTGCGTCGAGGTCGAGAACGCGCTCAACAACCACCCGGGCGTCGGGGAGGTCGCGGTTGTCGGGGTGCCCGACTCCATGATGGGCGAGAAGGTCGGCGCGGTGATCGTCCCCGCTCCGGGGCAGAGCCTGGAGGCCGCCGAGGTCACCGCATTCGCGCGCGAGCATCTGGCCGACTTCAAGGTGCCGCAGTTCGTCGCCGTCCGTAGCGAGCCGCTGCCCCGCAACCCCGGCGGCAAAGTGCTGAAGGCGACCCTGCGCAAGGAGACCGACTGGGGCCAGCCCGTCCGCTGAGCCTCGACCCAAACCCCAACCTCACAGAGCCACCAACGAAGACAAGGACGTCCCATGGCGCAGGTAGCAACCGTTCGCGGCCCCGTCGACACCGCCGACCTCGGCCCCACCCTGATGCACGAGCACGTGTTCGTGCTCAACACCGAGTACATCCAGAACGCCGACTGGTGGGACGAGGACCAGCAGGTCGCCGACGCGGTACAGAAGTTGCAGGCGCTGAAGGACCGAGGCGTCGACACGATCGTCGACCCGACGGTGCTCGGCCTCGGCCGCTACATCCCGCGGGTGCAGCGGGTCAACGAGCAGGTCGACATCAACATCATCGTCGCCACCGGCATCTACACCTACGACGAGCTCCCCCACCAGTACACGAACCGGGGCCCCGGCCTGCTGCTCGATGTCCCTGAGCCCATGGTTGTCGAGTTCACCCGCGACATCAACGACGGCATCCCCGGCACGGGCGTGCACGCGGCGTTCCTCAAGTGCGCCGTCGAGGTTGCGGGCCTGACCCCCGGCGTCGAGCGGGTGCTGCGGGCGGTGGGACAGACCCACCTCGACACCGGCAAGCCGATCACCGTTCATACCCAATCAGCGACGCAGGCCGGCAAGCTGGTGGTGCAGGTGTACCGCGAGATGGGCGTCGACCTGACGAAGGTCGTCATCGGGCATGCCGGTGACAGCAACGACCTCGACTACCTCAAGGAGGTGGCCGACGCCGGCTGCCAGTTGGGGATGGACCGGTTCGGGCTCGACATCTACAACCCCACCGACCAGCGCGTCGCCACTATCGCGACCCTGGCCGAGCAGGGCTACGCCGACCGGATGGTGCTCGCGCACGACGCGAGCTGTTTCATCGACTGGTTCGGCCCCGACCTGCCGCAGCTGCTGGAGACGATGGCTCCCAACTGGAACTTCACCCACATCTCCGACGACGTCCTGCCGGCGCTGCGCAAGGCCGGCGTCACCGACGAGCAGATCGAGCAGATGATGGTCCAGAACCCGCGGCGCTACTTCGAGTAGACGACCGTGACAGGCCCCGGGGCACCAGTTCGGGTCGGCTTGGAGGTCGGGCGCACCTGGGTGTTCGCCACGGCGCTCGACTGGCCCGGCTGGTGCCGGCGGGGCAAGGGCGAGGAGGCGGCCCTCGATGCGTTGGCCGAGTACGCCGGGCGGTATGCCGCCGTGGCCGGAACCGGCTTCGTGCCCGGGGTGCCGTCGGTGGTCGGACGGGTGCCAGGCAACGCGACGACGGACTTCGGCGCCCCCGGTGTGCCCGCGCCGTGGGACGACGAGCAGCTCGATGCAGCGGAGGCCGACCGGCTGACGACGCTGGTGGTCGCCTGCTGGGACGCCTTCGACGCGGTCGTCGCGGCCGCGCCGCCCGAGCTGCGCAAGGGCCCGCGCGGCGGAGGCCGGGACCGCGACCCAATCGCCGAGCACGTCCGCGAGGCCGAGCGCAGCTACGGCCGCAAGCTCGGCGCAGCGGTTCCGCTGCGCACGCCATGGCCGGAGCAACGGGAGGTGCTGGCCGCGCTGATGCGAGCCGGGGCACCGGACGGGAGGTGGACGGTGCGCTACGCCGCCAGCCGGATGGCCTGGCACGTACTCGACCACGCGTGGGAGATCGAGGACAAGAGCTGAGCGCGCCCGGCCGCTGCGGGCTGACCGGCCAGCTGGCTAACTGGCTATCTGGGGCCTACTCGGCGGGGACGAGCACGTCGCGCCCGACCGTGCCGATCTTCGCATGCCCCGTGAGCGCCAACGTGAGGTCGAGCTCGCCGAGCAGGCACCGCAGGACGTGCCGCACGCCGTCAGACCCGCCCAGGGCCAGCCCGTAGACCCACGGCCGGCCGACGAGCACCGCACGCGCGCCGAGGGCGACGGCCTTGAGGATGTCCGCGCCCCCACGGATGCCGGAGTCGAACAGCACCGGACGGTCGCCGCAGACGGCAACGACGCCCGGCAGGCAGGCGAGGGCCGGCCGGGCGCCGTCGACCTGCCGGCCGCCGTGGTTCGACACCACGATGCCGTCGACCCCGGCGTCGAGGGCCGCCCGAGCATCGTCCGGGTGGCACACCCCCTTAACCAGAATGGGCAGCGAGGTCTGCTCACGCAGCCAGGCGAGGTCCGTCCAGCTCAGGCCGGGGTTGCCGAACATCTGCGACCAGTGCAGCACCGCCGCGTTCTGGTCCTCCTCCGGCGGCTTGGCGAGGCCGGCGCGGAACGCGGGGTCGGAGAAGTAGTTGGCCACACCCTGGCCCAACAGGAACGGCAGGTACGCCTGGGCCAGGTCGCGTGGCCGCCAGGCCAGCAGCCAGGTGTCGAGGGTGACGACGATGGCCTTGAAGCCGGCGGCCTCGGCCCGGTGGACCAGACTCGCCGCCACGGCCCGCTCCTTGGGCCAGTAGAGCTGGAACCAGCCCTGCCCGGGCGCCCCGTCAGGACCGGTGGTTCCGGTCAGCTCGGCGGCGACGTCCTCGAGGGCGGTGCTCGCCGCCGTCGAGAGCACCATCGGGATGCCGACGGACGCGGCAGCCCTCGCGACTGCCCGCTCGGCCTCGGGGTGAGCGATGGAGAGCACCCCGACCGGGGCAAGCAGCACCGGCGCGGGCATCACCGTGCCGAGCACCTCGGTGCTGAGGTCGCGCTCGGTGACCGACCGGAGCATCTGGGGCACGATGTCCCACCGGTCGAACGCCGTCAGGTTGGCCGCCGCCGTCCGCTCCAGCCCGGCGGACCCCGCGACGTACCCGAAGGCCTCCGGCGTCATCACCTCCTGCGCGGCGCGCTCGAGCTCGACGGAGGTCATGGGCAGGGCAGGGCGCTCACCGGCCATACCGGCGAGGTAGATCTCGAACTGGAAGTCACCGAAGTGCGGCACGCCAGCAGGTTAGCGCGACCTCGCCGGGCGGCAACGGGTGGCTGCTGCCGTGCCTCGGAAGCTGGTTGTGCCACCCCCCTTCCGAGCGATCGGAGGCAGGCCGCATGATGTGCCCGACGCCCCCGTCAGCGCCGTCATACCTTTCCTGGCCACGCTGCAACTCAAGGAGGACCCATGGCACGCACGGCTCCCGTCACCGGCCCCGCGGTCGCGCCCGCTCCGCACCCCGCCAGCACCGGCCCGGCCGCAACGGACCGTGCCGTTGCCGGCATTCCTGCTGCGCCCGTCGCCGAGCCCGCCGTGCTCGACGACGTCCTCGTCGAGGAGGTCTCGATCGACGGTATGTGCGGGGTCTACTGAGCGTGTCTGACGCCGCATTCGACGTCGACGCGCGGTGGCAGCTCTCGCCGTCGGTGGCGCTGCGCCCCGAGCCGTTCGGGGCGCTCGCCTACCACTTCGGCAACCGCCGCCTGACCTTCCTCAAGTCGCTTCAGATGGTCGACCTGGTGCGCTCCCTGGAGCAGCACGACAGCGCCGGTGCCGCCATGACCGCGCTCGGCGTCACGCCGGGCGAGCGACCGTCCTACGAGCGGGCACTCGCCTCGCTCGCCGACTCCCACGTCGTGGTGCGTGTGAAAGGTGCCCCGTGCAGCTGACCGACCAGTTCTCCCGCGGCCTCGATGCCCCCATCTGCCTGACATGGGAGCTCACCTACGCCTGCAACCTCGCCTGCATCCACTGCCTGTCGTCCTCGGGGCGGCGTGACCCGCGGGAGCTGTCGACGGCCGAGTGCCTGTCGGTCATCGACGAGCTGCAGCGCATGCAGGTCTTCTACGTCAACATCGGCGGCGGCGAGCCGACCGTGCGGCCCGACTTCTGGCAGGTCGTCGACTACGCCGTCGACCACCAGGTCGGCGTCAAGTTCTCGACCAACGGGGTGCGCCTCGACCAGGCGGCGGCCCAGCGGTTGGCGGGCTCGGACTACGTCGACGTGCAGATCTCGCTCGACGGCGCCGACGCCGCGACCAACGACTCCCTGCGCGGAGCGGGTTCCTACGCGATGGCCCGGCGGGCGATGGACAACCTCGCCGCCGCCGGCGTCAAAGGCTTCAAGATCAGCCTGGTCGTGACCCGGCACAACGTCGACCAGCTCGACGCCTACAAGGAGATGGCCGACGCCTACGGCGCGCAGCTGCGGGTGACCCGGCTGCGGCCGTCCGGGCGCGGGGCCGACACCTGGGACCAGCTGCACCCGACCGCGACGCAGCAGCGCGAGCTGTACTCCTGGCTCGTCGCCAAGGGCGAGTCGGTGCTGACCGGCGACTCGTTCTTCCACCTGTCGGCGCTCGGCGGTCCGCTGCCGGGGCTGAACCTGTGCGGCGCCGGGCGGGTGGTCTGCCTGATCGACCCTGTGGGCGACGTCTACGCCTGCCCGTTCGTCATGCACGACACCTTCCGTGCGGGATCGGTGCGCGACGCCGGCGGTTTCACGTCGGTGTGGCGCTCCTCTGAGCTGTTCCGCGAGCTGCGGGAGCCCGACAGCGCCGGGGCGTGCTCATCGTGCGGCTCCTACGACGCCTGCCAGGGCGGGTGCATGGCGGCCAAGTTCTTCACCGGGCTGCCGCTGGACGGACCGGACCCGGAGTGCGTCCTCGGCCACGGCGAGGCCGCGCTGGCGGGGTTGGCCTCGCAGCCAGGCTCGCCGAGCCTGATCCCCTCCCCCGGGCCGGGGCACTCGCGCCGCTCGCTGCCGCTGTCCGTGGTCTAGCCCGCTGAAGGCGAGCCGGGCTCCCGTCAACCGCGGCGTGGTGCTCGACGCCGGCGTGCGCATCCTGCCGTCCAGCCAAGGAGGCGGGCAGCTGGTGCTGGTAGGCGGGGCGCCGGTACGACTCGTGCGCCTGTCGGCTGCTGCGTCGGCGGTGCTGGGGGCACGCGACTGGTCCTCGCTCACAGGTCAGGCGCTCGCCGAGCGGCTGATCGACGCCGGCCTCGCGCATCCCCGACCCGACCGGCTCGGTCCGGGCGTGCCCGGGGCGGCGCAGGTCACGGTCGTCGTGCCCGTACGCGACCGCCCGGACGGCCTGCGCCGGCTCCTTGCGGCACTGGACCCGCAGCTGCGTGTCGTCGTCGTCGACGACGGCTCGGCCGTGCCGGTCCCCGAAGCCACCGTCCGGCACGAGCGCCCCCTGGGACCCGCCGCGGCACGCAACGCCGGCCTCGCGCACGTGACCACACCGGTCGTGGCCTTCCTGGACTCCGACTGTGTACCCGAGCTTGGTTGGCTCGACGCGCTGCTGCCGCACCTCGCGGACCCGCGTGTGGCCCTGGTGGCCCCGCGGATCGTTGCCGCGCCCGGCGGCCGGGCACGCTCCGCGCTGCTGTCCTACGAGCAGGCTCGCTCCCCGCTCGACCTCGGCCCCCGCGAGGCTGCCGTCACGGCCGGGGGCCGCGTCTCCTACGTGCCCGCCGCCGCGATGCTGGCCCGCCGAGCCGCCCTCGGGCCCGGCTTCGTCCCGCACCTTCGCTTCGGGGAGGACGTCGACCTGGTCTGGCGGCTGGTGGATGCCGGGTGGCGGGTGCGCTACGAGCCCGCCGCGCGCGTCGGCCACGCCGGACGCGGAAGCCTGCGGGAGTGGCTCCGGCAGCGATACGGCTACGGCCTGTCGGCGGCCCCCCTGGAGCGGGCGCACCCTGGTCAGGTACCGCCGCTGCGGATGACCGCGCCGACCGCCGCCGCCTGGGCGCTGGCGCTCACCCTGCGCCCGCTCGGGCTCATCGGTGCCGCCGGTGTTGCAACTGTCACGACCCTGCGCCTCGCCCGGAGGCTGCCGGTGCAGCACCCGACCCGGCTGGCCGGTCGCCTGGTCCTGACCGGTACCGCAGCCGGCGGTCGCCAGCTGCTGACCGCTCTGCTGCGCCCTTGGTGGCCGGTCGCGCTGCCCGCGCTGCTGCCCAGCCGCCGGGGACGGCTGCTGCTGGCCGCCGCGCTCCTGGGCCGGCCGCTGGCCGACCGCACGAGCTCTGCCCACCGCAGCGACCTGCGGCTTGACCCCGTGCGGTGGACGCTGCTGCAGCTGCTCGACGACCTCAGCTACAGCACCGGGGTCTGGGTCGGCTGCTGGCGCGAGCGCCACGTCGGCGCCCTGCTTCCCCGAGGGCCGGGGCATGCTGGACCCGGGGATGCTGGACAGGGACATGCTGGGCCGGGAAAGCCGGGACAGGTCGGTGACGGCCACGAGATCAAGGGGCGCAACACATGACGGGACAGCTGGACGGTCGCGTGGCACTCGTCACGGGAGCATCGAGCGGCATCGGCGAGGCAACAGCCGCCGCGCTGGTGGAGCAGGGGGCGCGGGTCACGCTCGCGGCGCGGCGCACCGACCGGCTCGACGCCCTCGCTGCTCGGCTCGGCCCGGAGGCCGCCCTGGTCCGGCAGACCGACGTGACCGACGAGACCGCCGTGCGCGCCACGGTCGACGCGACGGTCGAGCACTTCGGCAGCCTCGACATCCTCGTCAACAACGCCGGGGTGATGCTGCTCGGCTCCATCGTCGGCGCCGACACCGAGGACTGGCGCCGCATGGTCAACCTCAACCTGCTGGGGCTGATGTACGCCACCCACGCGGCGCTGCCCGCCTTGCTTAAGGCGGCGGACGAGCGCGGAGTGGCCGACATCGTCAACGTCTCCTCCGTCGCTGGACGGGTCGCGCGGCTGGGCTCGGGCGGGTACAACGCCACCAAGCACGCCGTCAACGCGTTCTCCGAGTCGCTTCGCCAAGAGGTCACCGAGCGCCACGTCCGCATCGGCCTCGTCGAGCCGGGCGCCGTCGCCACCGAGCTCGCCACCCACATCACCGACCGCACGGCCAAGGAAAGTGTCCTGTCGATGGTCGGTCAGATGACGCCGCTCGAGGCCGACGACATCGCTCGGGCGGTCACCTACATGGTCGGCCAGCCGCGGCACGTCGCCGTCAACGAGGTGCTCGTCCGGCCGACACAGCAGGCGCGCTGACCGCCTACGCTTCACCGGCGACCGGGTGGGATACAAACACCATGGGTCACCCCGCCGAACCTCAAGGAGCTGCCGTGCTCGTCCGCCGGATCGCCCGTCCGATGCTCGCCTCCATCTTCGTGGTCGGCGGGGTCGAGGCCCTGCGCAACCCCGCGCCCAAGGCTGCTGCTGCGGAGCGGGCCAGCATCCCGAACCCCACGCTGGAGCAGGCCGGCATCACCGACAGCGAGCAGGCAGTCAAGATCAACGCGGGGGTCCAGATCGGCGCCGGGCTGCTGCTCGGGCTCGGGCGCTTTCCCCGCCTCGCGAGCCTGGCGCTCGCCGGCACGCTCGGCCCGACGACCCTCGCGGGCCACCGGTTCTGGGAGACCACCGATCCCACGGCAAGGAAGCGCGAGCAGTTCGACGCCCTGAAGAACCTCAGCCTCGCCGGCGGCCTGCTGATCGCAGCCGCCGACACGGCGGGCAAGGAGTCGCTCGCCCGGCGCACCAAGCGCCTCAGCGGACGGGCGGCCAAGAAGACCAACCGCAAGGTGGGCGGTGCAGCCGCCAGTCAGCGGCACGCCGCCGTCCGGCTGCGCGGGGCGCTGCCTGTCTGAGGCGCGTCCCCGGCCGCGCCTAGCCCGGCGCTGAGCGCCCCCAGGCGCGAGTTACAAGCCGCGCGGCACGGCCTGCACGGCGGCGACGGCCTCCGGGTCGCCGTCGAATTCGACGTGGACCGCGTCGCGGCCGAACGCCCACAGCGTCAGTTCGCTGACCGGTCCGCGCAGCCGGGCGCGCAGCCCGCTCTTGCCCACGTCGACGGTCCGCCCGTCGGGCGCGGCAAGCTCGAGCGTGGCTCCGGAGAGCCTGCGCAGCAGGAGCCGTGACAGCAGCGGCAGCCGGGAGCGCAGCGTCGACTCCAGCTCGGGACGCAGCGCCCGCAGGCTCCACCCTGGCCGCGCCCGGCGCACGTCCTCGTGGTGCACGAAGAACTCGTGGACGTTGGCGACGTCGGTCAGCCCCGGAAGGCTGACCAGGCTGCGCCCGAGCGGCGGCCCCTTGCGCAGCGTCTCGACGAGCAGCGGCCAGGGTCGCGCGGCCGCAGCCTTCTCGATCCGGGCGGAATAGCCGCGCAACGCCGGAACGACGATGCCGATGCCGGCATCGGGACGTCCCTCGCGCACGACCAGGTGCCCGGCGAGGTCGGCTGTGGTCCACCCCTCGCACAGCGTCGGCGCCTCAGGCCCGACCCGCTCGAACAGGTCGCACAGCGCCTGCCGCTCGCCTGCGGCTATGCCCGGTTCCCCGCGTGCCATGACAGCACCCTAACGGTGCCGAACGCGGGCGAGGCCGGGCTCAGTTCAGCCGCGGGCAGAAGTGGCCGTCGGGCCCGTCGGGCCGCCCGCACAGGGTGCACGGCGGCCGGCCTGCCGCGACGATGCGCTGCGCCCGCCCGACGAACGCCTGGGTCTGAGCCGTGGTGAGCGAGACCTTGAGCCTGCCCTCGGAGCCGTCCGCGGCCTCGATGACCACCCGCTCGCCGTCCCAGGACACCGACAGCTCACTCACCCGGAAGTCCTCGAGGAACGGCGTCTGCAACGGGTCGGGGTCGACCTCGGCGGATCGGCGGGCCTTGGCGCCGACCTGAGCCAGCAGCTCCGACAGCCCCTGCGCGAGCGCGGCAACCTCAGCCTTCTCCAGCGCTACGGTGACCGTCTGCGGCCCCTCGATGGCTTGCAGGTAGAAGACGCGCTCGCCCGGCCGACCGACGGTGCCGACCACGAAGCGGTCAGGTTGCTCGAACAGGTGCTCTGCGGTCATCTCACCCTCCTGCGACGCCGGTTGGCGGCCCCACCTGCGCGGCCGTTCCGTCGCCGGGCATGCCGGCCGCCGCGGGGCGCGGGATGCGTCCGGGGCAGCACCCGAGCGGGCAGGCGTCGTGGCTCGGCGGGTCGTTACCCAGAACCGGCCGGGGCGAGTCACGCGTGGGGCCGAGCTCGACCCGCTCGCGCTCCTCGACCAGCTCGCGCACCATGGACACGAAGGCGGGGTGCGTGCCCACGGTACCTGCGCGCACCAGCCGGATGCCGAGCCGCCCGGCCGCATCCACGGCCTCGACGTCGAGGTCGAACGCCACCTCGAGGTGGTCGCTGACGAACCCGCTCGGCACGACGACGACGTCCCGGACGCCGCGGTCGGCCAGCGCCTCCAGGTGCTCGACGATGTCGGGGCCGAGCCACGGCACCGAAGGCGGCCCGGACCGGCTCTGGTACACGAGGTCCCAGTCCTGCCCGTGCCCGGTCGCCGCTGCGACGAGGCCTGCAGTCTCCGCGAGCTGGTGGGGGTACGCACCCCCGCCAGGTGGCGGCCCGCTCGTCTGCGCCGCGACGGACGGGATCGAGTGTGCGGTGAACACCAGGTGCGCCTGCGGGCCGGCCTGCGCGAGGGCCTCGCGCACCCGGTCGGTCTGCGCCTCGACGAAGCCGGGGTGGTTGTAGAAGTGCCGCAGCTTGTACCAGCCGATGCCAGAAGCCTGCGGGCACTGCTCGATCGCCGCGGCGAGGTCCTCCCGGTACTGCCGGCAGGAGGAGTACGAGGCGTACGCCGCGGTGACAAAGACAGCCGCGCTCCGGACCCCGTCGGCCGCCATCTGCGCCACCGTCTGCGCCAGGAACGGCGCCGAGTTGCGGTTGCCCCAGTAGAGCCGCCGCGGCTCAAGCGGGTCGTCCAGCAGGACGAGCAGTGCCCGGTTCTGGTCGTTGATCGGGCTGCGGCCGCCGAACAGCTGGTAGTGCTCGGCCACCTCGGCGAGCCGCTCGTCGGGGACGCCGCGGCCGCGGGTGACGTTGCGCAGGAACGGCCACACCTCGTCCGGCGCCTCCGGCCCCCCGAAGGAGACGAGCAGCACGGCGTCGAAGCGCGCCGTGGCCTCACGTGCCGAGGCGGGGTCAGCCGTACTGCCTCGGCGGTCACACATCGGCGTGCTCAGGCGTGCTCAGGCGTCCTCACCGTTCTCGTCGGCGCGCTCGCGCTCCTCCTGGGCGTTGCGCTCGGCGTACTGCTCGCGCCAGTTGCGGGCCGACTGCTCGTCGGGGTAGGGGCCGATGCGCCGGTCAGCCTTGGCGTCGGGCTCCTGCTCCGGCCTGCCGTGCTCCAGGCACCACCACCAACTCATACGCGCTCCTTTTGGCTGGGGTCGGACCAACGAGCCGCCCGCACTCTCAACTGCCTGGCCGGTGCCCGGAGCGCTTGCCAGCGGGTGCCGAGCGCGTGGTCGAAGAGCCGCCTGCCGCTCAGAGCTCGTCTCCGGATCGGCGTCCAGGTCGAGCTCGCCTGCCTCGCGCTCGGCTGCCGCGGACGGCCCGCCCAGCAGCGCGGACCGCAGGGGGTCACGATGGGCTCGCCCGAGCAGCAGGCCCGCCCCCGGCAGCAAGCCCGCCCCCGGCAGCGCGGCAAAGCGTCCCTGGACCTCGTCGACGAGCCGGTACAGCCGGTCGGTGGTCTCGCGCAGCAGCTGGACCTCGTTCTCCGTCTCGGGAAGCCGCACCAGCCCCGGCAGCGACGCGTCGATCCGCTCGATCACCTCGGAGAGACGACGGCCGTCGAAGGCCTGGCCGAGCGGGCCCAGCGCACGCAGCGGCGACTCGAGCCCGGTGAGCAGGGACTCCACGCGTGAGGAGACGAGGGCGGTCTGGGAGACGATGGTGGGCAGCCGGCCGAGCGCATCGACGACCTGCTGCACGACGCTCTCGTCGACGGCGTCGGCCAGCCGCACGACGGGGCCCTCGATCGCCTCGAGCAGCCGGGCGCTGGCCGCTGACTGCCGCTGCATCTGCTCCATGAGCCGGGCGCCCGCCTCGGCGGCGTCGGCCGCACTCGACAGCAGCCGGCTCACGCTCACCGGCATGCTGGCGAAGGCCGTCGCCTGCTGCTTCACGAGGTCACTCAGGGACACGAGTGGACGCTACCCGCCTGCGTCAAGACGAGAACTGCTCGGCGACCACCCGGTCTGCCAGGCTGCGCCCGGAGTCGAACAGCAGCGTCAGCGTCACCTCCCGCGCCTCGGACACCTCGACCCGCCCCACGTGCTCGGTCTCGCTCTGGTCGGCGGTCAGCGCGACGGGCCGCTTGGTGTGGTCGAGGATGTCGAACCGAACGAGGGCATCGTGCGCGAGCAGCGCCCCGGGCCAGCGGCGAGGGCGCAGCGGGCAGATCGGGGTGAGCGCGAGCAGGTTCGAGCCCAGCGGCAGGATGGGTCCACGGGCCGACAGGTTGTACGCCGTCGAGCCCGCGGCCGTCGCGAGCAGGATGCCGTCGCCGACGAGCTCGTCGAGCCGCACGGTGCCGTCGACCGCCACCCGGATGCGCGCGCTCTGCATCCCGACGCGGCGCAGGGTGACCTCGTTGAAAGCGAGGGCGTCAGGCAGCCGCTCACCGTCGACGTCCCAGGCGCAGGAGCGCAGTGGGTGCACCTGCGTCTGCTGGCTGGCGGCGACCCGGGCCGGCAGGTCGGCGGCGTCGTACTCGTTGAGCAGGAAGCCCCTGGTGCCGCGGTTCATGCCGTAGACGCGGGGCGCCTTGCCCTGCCCGAGCAGCCGGTGCAGCACCTCGAGCACCAACCCGTCACCGCCCAGGGCGACCACGACGTCGGCCTCCTCCTCGGCGACCGTCTCGTACCTCGCCTCCAGCTCGGACAGCGCCGCCTGGGCGCCGGGCGCGCGCGACGCGACGACGGCGAAGCGGGGCTGCTCGGGCAGGGGCTCGACGTCGCTCACCTGCCGCTCCTACCCGCGCGGCGGGGCTGGACGCGGCGGGGCTGGATGCGGGGCTGCATGCGGCGGGGCGTCAGTGACCCATCCCCATGCCGCCGTCGACGGGCAGCACGGCGCCCGTCACGAAGCCGGCGGCGGGTGACGCGAGGTACGCGACCGCCGCGGCGACCTCCTCCGGCTCGGCCATCCGCCGCAGGGGCGTGGCGGCAACGGCGGCGGCGCGCTGCTCGTCGGTGAGAGCGTCGGTCATGTCGGTGCGGACCGGACCCGGGGCGACCACGTTGGCCGTGATGCCCCGCGGCGCCAGCTCTCGCGCCAGCGAGCGGGCCAGGCCGACCAGCCCGGCCTTGGCTGCGGCGTAGTTGGCCTGACCCGCAGAGCCCGACAAGCCCACGACGGAGGAGACGAACACGAGCCGCCCCCGCCGCAGCCGCAGCATGCCCTTGGCCGCCCGCTTCGCGACCCGGTAGGCACCCACGAGGTTGGTGTCGACGACGCCCTCGAACGCCTCCTCGGACATCGTGAGCAGCAGCCCGTCCTGCACGACCCCGGCGTTCGACACGAGAACCTCCACCGGCCCCAGGTCGCCCTCCACCGCCGTGAACGCCGCGTCGACCGAGGCGGCATCGGTCACGTCGCACGCCACCCCGTACGTGCCGTCGGCCGACGATCCGCTGCGCGAGGCCACGGCCACCCGGTCGCCGCCGGCATGCAGCGCCGCGGCGATGGCGGCTCCGATGCCCCGGTTGCCACCGGTGACCAGCGCCACCCGGCCCGCCACGATCTGTCCAGGCTGTCCAACCTGCCCGGCCTGCTGCTCGCTCACGTGCCCGACAGATGCGTCAGCAAGCGTTCGGTGACCACCTCCGCCGCCGTCTCGGGCACCCAGTGCCCGACACCGGGCAGCGGGACGAAGGTGTACGGCCCGGTGACGTGCGCGGCGGTGGCCTCAGCCGCGTCTCGCCCCAGCGCGGGGTCGTCCTCGCCCCAGATGTAGAGCGTCGGAACGCTCACCTCACCGGTCGCCTCGGCGTCGGTGCGCCGCATGGCGCGGTACCAGTTGAGCGCGCCGGTGAGGGTGGCGCGGTCGCGGAACGCGTCGACATAGGGCTCGACCTCCTCGACGCCGTCAAACAGGCGGCGCAGCCGGATGAAGTCGTCGGCCATCAACAGGTCCTCGGCGCGCCCCTCCTCGCGGAACAGCTGCATATAGGCCGACATCGTCCGCTGCGGGCCGCCCGAGTCGATGGCCTCGGTCATCGCGAGCGGATGCGGCGTGGAGCACACCGTCAGCGACCGCACCCGGGCCGGATGGCGACCTGAGACGTGCCAGGCGACGGCGCCGCCCCAGTCGTGCCCGACGAGGTCGACCCGCTCCAGCCCCAGCGCGTCGGCCAGGCCGAGGACATCGCCCACCAGCTCGTCCATCCGGTACGCGTCGACAGCCGGCGGCCGGGCGGTGGCGGTGTAGCCCCGCTGGTCAGGCGCGATCGCCCGGTAGCCGGCCTCGCCCAGGGCGGACAGCTGAGCCCGCCACTCGTAGGAGGTCTGCGGGAAGCCGTGCAGCAGCAGCACGGGGCGGCCGTCATCCGGTCCGGCGGTCCTGATCGGGAAGGTCAGGTCACCCACATCGACAAGAGGCACGGCTGGACACTATGGCGCCCTGCCCGGCCAGGTCGAGAATGCGCTACCGGGGAACAACGGCGCCGTGTACTCGGTCGAGCTGCTGCCGGACGCCGCGCTCTCCGCGGAGGTCCGGCGGCTCTGGCAGCTCCTTGCCGATGCCGGGCTGCCCAGCCTCGCGCGCCATGCGCATCCCACCAACCGGCCGCACGTGACGGTGGGCCTCACCGACGACCTGGTTCCGGTACGCGCCGCCGTGGCCGGGGTGGTGCTGCCGGCGCTGCCGGTCGAGGCCGTCCTCGCGGGAACGGCCGTCTTTGCGGGGCAGCAGCGCAACACCCTGGTCCTCGAGCTGCGCTCCACGCCGGGCCTCGCTGCGCTGCACGAGCGGGTGTGGAGCGTGCTCGCCTCGGGGTCCACGGCGGGCGCGTCGGCCCAGTGGCCGCACCTGTCCCCCGGCGCGTGGCGGCCGCACCTGTCCCTGGCGCTCCGGCTGCGTCCCGAGCAGACCGACATGGCACTGGCGCTGCTCTCCTCGGCGCAGGTGGGCACCGCGGTGACCGAGCTCCGCGGGAGCTTGGTCACCGCGCGCTGCTACGACACGGTCACGAGACGCGCCGACGAACTCGTGCTGTGAGCAGCGAGCGGTCCACACCCGCCGCCGGGACCGGCTACCGTCGCGTGGCGTGGGCTCAGCACCGGCAGAGGGCAGCAGCCGCAGCAGCAACGCCGCTGAGAACGCCGCTGAGAACACCGCCGAGGACGCCGCTGAGGACCCCACCAAGCGGTCCGACTGCCCGTTCTGCCGCGCTGTCGACGGGCTGGCGCCGGCCCACATCGTCGCCTCCGACGACGACACGGTGACGCTGCTGACCAACGCTCCGGCGTCGGTGGGCCACCTGCTCGTCCTGCCCCGGCGGCACGTGACCGAGCTGTGGTCGGCCAGCAGCGACGAGGCCGCTGCGTTGGGCCGGGCCACGGCGCAGATGGCGCGGCTGCTGCGCGATCGGCTCGCCCCGGACGGCGTCACCGTGCGGCAGAACAACGGTGCAGCCAGCGGGCAGCGTGTCGCCCACCTGCACGTCCACCTGGTCCCTCGCTGGCACGGGGACGGCAGCATCGGCTGGCCGATCCCACCGGCAGAGCCGCCCGATCCGGACGAGGTGCTGGCGCGCCTGACCGCGGGGTGAGCGGACGCCAAGGTCCGCGCCAGACGGGGTGCGGCACACTGGAGCCGTGCCACGCTCGCCCGTCCAGCTCGCGCGACGGATCGCGATCACCGTGGCCGGTGCCCTGATCCTGGCCGTCGGCGTGGTGCTGCTCGTCGCACCCGGTCCCGGCGTGCTGGTGATCGCCCTGGGGTTCTTCGTGCTCGGGCTCGAGTACGAGTGGGCGCAGCGCCGGTTCGTCCGCGCGCGCCGCGCGGCCGGCGAGGTGGCCGACAAGGCCGTGTCCAGCCCCGGTTCGACAGCGCTCAGCATCGCCGGGTGCCTCGCGATCGTGGCCGCCGGGATCGTCTACGGCGTCGTCGACACGCTGCCCGGCTCCTCGTGGTGGGTGGCCGGCACGGTCATGGCGGGCGGCATCATCGCGTTGGCGACCGTTGCGGTGAGCTTGGTGCAGGCCCGCGGCCAGCGCCGGGAGCGGGGCCAGCCCTCCGGCTCGTTCACCCAGCGGTGACCGGTCAGCCGCCGTCGGACTCCTCGTTGACGCCCCGCACGCCCGGTCGCCCGTTGAGGCAGCGGTAGAGGGCGCTCTTGTCCTGCGCCGACGCGCGAGTGACGTCGTAGCGCAACGGGTACCTGCGCGAGCTCTGCAGGTCGTTGCGGTCGGGCGGCTCCTGCAGCGCGTGGCCGACCGACGGGCAGGCCGTCCGCACCGCCTCCTGCTGCTGCGCGGTGACGTCGGGGGTGAAGGTGACGACGGCCTCGACCCGGTCGGGCTTGATGCCGCAGCTCGCGAGCAGAACGCTTGCGCTCACCAGCAGCGAGCCAGCGGCAAGCCCACTCACTCCGCGCAAACTCACTCCGCGCAAACTCACTCCGCGCACTCCCACTACGCGGACGCTCACCTGCCCGACCGTAGTCGCGGCAGCTGTCAGCCGGCGCTCGTCGGCATCCGCACCACCCGGGGAGTGGAAACGGTGCCGGTGTGCCAGCGACTGGCCCACGAGGCGAAGGCGGCAGCCGGGAGCGGGCGGCTGAGCAGGTAGCCCTGCGCCGTGTCGCACCCCATCCGCAGCAGCTCCAGGCGGGCGGCCTCGTCCTCGACGCCCTCCGCGACCACCCGCAGCCCGAGGTGGTGCGCCAACCCGACGATGGCGCGGACGATGGCGGCGCAAGCGGCGTCCTCCTGCATCGGCAGGACGAAGGACTTGTCGATCTTCACCTCGTGGACGGGAAGGACGCGCAGGAACGACAACGAGGAGTAGCCGGTGCCGAAGTCGTCCAGCGACAGGCGCACCCCGAGCGCGGCCAGCTGGTGCAGCACGGCGGTGGCGGCGTCCGGGTCGAGCATGACCCCCGACTCGGTCACCTCGAGCACGAGGCGCTCGGGCGGCAGTCCGGTCTCGTGCAGCAGGTCCGAGACGGTCGCCAGCAGGTTGGGGTCCAGCAGGGACCGAGGGCTGAGATTGACGGCGACCGAGACCGGGTGGCCGCGCTCCTCCCAGGTGGCACAGCAGCGCACGGCGTCCTCGAGGACGACCCGCGTCAGCTCGCTGATCGACCCGCTCTGCTCGGCCACGGCGATGAACTCGTCCGGCATCAGCAGACCCCGCTGAGGGTGCTGCCAGCGCACCAGGGCCTCGACCGCAACGAGCTGGGAGGTGGCCAGCTCGACCTGTGGCTGGTAGTGCACGACCAGCTGGCCGTCGCGCAGCCCCCGCCGGAGCTCGCTCGCGAGGGTCAGCTTGTCCCGGCTGCCCGACAGCGAGCCGAGCTCGTGTACCCGCACTCCCGCGCCGGAGCGCTTGGCCGCGTACATTGCCGCGTCGGCCCGCTGCAGCAGCGGCAGCGGGGTGGTCCCGTGGTCGGGCAACAGCGCGACGCCAATCGAGACGTCGACCTCGAGCCCGAGCCCGTCGACCTGAAAGGTGTGAGCGATCGTCTGCCGCAGCTCCGCAGCCGACGCGAGTGCCGCTTCCCGGGCGGCCCCGGGCAGCAGGACGGCGAACTCGTCCCCCCCGAGCCGCGCCACCGTTGCCTCGGCCGGCATCACGGCTGCCAGCCGCTGGGAGATCTCGCGCAGCAGCAGGTCGCCGGTGTGGTGGCCGAGGGTGTCGTTGACGTCCTTGAACCCGTCGAGGTCGAGCAGGAGCACCGCGGCGAGACTGCCGGGCTCGAGCCGCTCGATGCCGTCGAACAGCAGGCTGCGGTTGGCCAGGCCGGTCAATCCGTCGTGGGTCGCCTCGTGGCGCAACCGGTCGAGGAGCCGACCGTTGGCCAGCGCGACCGAGGCGTGCGCACCCAGGGTCGCCAGTGCCTGCACATCGGTGTCGGTGAAGGTCTGCATGTCGCCGCGCCGGTCGGCCGCCTCGAGGACGGCAACCTCCACTCCGGCTTCGGCGTCCCACTGCAGGGGGACGAGCAGCGCGTCGCGCTGGCCTCTGTCAGCGAGCCGCTGGCGGCGCGGGCCGTCCGACACCCGGCGGGGCAGCAGCATCGCCCGGCCTGTTCTGCGGACCTGTTCGACGAGCGGGTCGGTCTCCCTCGCTTCGTGACCCGGGCCCGTTGGCACGAGGTGCACGGTGGCATAGGAGGCGTTCACGAGCTCCGCGGCGGCGGCCACCATCCCGGCGCAGATCTCCTCGAAGGTTCCGTGCTGCTGCGCCGACCGGGTGAATGCGTACAGCCGCGACAGGCTCCGGTGCCGCTCGACGAGGCTGCTGTAGAGGCGGTAGGCGGTGACGACGGCGACGGCGAGCGCCACGAGCAGCACGACGGCCCAGGCGTGGCGGTTCACCGCAAGCAGGGCGACGAGGGCCAGGGTGACGTTGATCAAACTGCCGAGCCCGGCAGACGCGAGCATCCCCTGCACGTCGATCCTCGTCGGGTGCCCGTTGAGGATGCGAATGGCGAACAGCACCGCGCAGCCACCGGCCGCGGCTACGCCGAGCACCAGCCCGTAGCAGACGGCCCAGGAGACCGGCCCCAGCCCGGCGGGCAGCAGCAGGTGCCCGAGCACGGCGACCGACGCCGCTTCCGCCGCGAACTTGCCGACGTTGAAGACGGACTTGTGCACGCTGGTGCGCTGCCACAGCATCGCTCCAGTGGCTCCGGCCGCCTGAGCCAGCACGAGCGCCGGGGGAGACACGAGGTACAGCCCCAGCACCAGGGGGATCTCCGAGGCCGAGGCCGAGAAGGTCAGACTGCGGAACTCGATCAGCACCTGCGTGCGCTGAGCCACGGCGAACATGGCGGCGAGCGCCAGGAGCTGCCAGAACGGGCCGAGCCGGTGCGGCGGGACGAGGACTGCCGCGGCCGCGGCGTAGGTGAAGAACAGCAGGCCGAGCGCGATCAGGCGACGCTCTCCGACGACCCAGGGCGGAGCAGGGCCGCGCGACCGCAGCCGTACCGAAGCCCCCGGCTGCACCGGGCTCGTCGAGCGTCCCGAGAGCGCAGGCGGCGGGGCGTGTGCCCGGCGCCGGACGGCAGTGGATGCGGGCCGGGGCTGCGGGACCACGTTCTGGGTCTCGCTGCTGCCCGGCACCGCTGGTGTGCCGGCGGCGGACGCACGCACACCCGGCGCGGCGGGGCCGGCCGGGTGTCCGGGGCTGCGTCGACGCTGCGGCACCGGTCAGCCCGGTCCGAGCGCGCTGCAGGGGCGCTCGGTCATCGAAGGATGGCGGTCCCGTTGGTTGACACGCCCGCGTGCCGGAGGATTGCGGTGCCAGCGGTGGTGTGGCTGACCGACTGGCGAAGGATCGCGGTGCCGGCAACAGTCTCGGTCGCTCCGGCGACGGCGATGGGCAGGGCGACGCCCGCGGCTAGGACAGCCAGGGCCAGGCGAGCGGCAGATCGAGTCGGTCGGCGGTGACGGGTCATGTCATTGTCTCCCTCGGCAGAAACCCACTGGGCTGCAGGCACTAGAGACTTCGGCTACTCGGCGTAACCACATGTCCCCCTTGCGGGTGATCAGACCATCACCGAGCGCTACCGAGGGGGGCGCGAGGCAACGCTGGGACGCGGTCAGGGAGCGGCGGAGCCCCTCGCTTGCTCCTGGTCGAGCAGCTCACCGAGGTCCTTCAACCGGTGGCGCCCGTCGAGGGCCCTGCGCATCCGGGGATTGCCCGCCAGCCGATCAGCCTGCCGATCGAGGAACGACCAGTAACCGGCTGTGTACGGACATGCTGTCTCGCCTACGCGCACTTTGGGGTTGTAGGCGCAGCCGCCGCAGTAGTCGCTCATCCGGTCGATGTAGGCGCCGCCCGCGGCGTAGGGCTTGGTCGCCAGCACCCCGCCGTCGGCGTGCTGGCTCATCCCGACGACGTTGCTCACCATCACCCAGGCGTAGCCGTCGACGAAGCTCTCGTGGAACCAGCGAGCGAGCTCGGCCGGGTCCCAGCCGCGCTGCAGCCCGTAGTTGCCGAGCACCATCAGCCGGGGGATGTGGTGCACCCAGCCGCGGTCGCGGACACCGCCCAGCACACCCGACAGGCAGCGCGCTTGCACCGCGTCGGCGTCGAGGTTCCGGAACCAGTCCGGCAGCGGCACGTGCGCTTCGAGCGCGTTGCGGCGCGGGAACTCCCGCCCCTCATACCAGTAGAGCTGCCAGATGTACTCCCGCCAGCCGAGCACCTGGCGGACGAAGCCCTCGACCGAGTTCAGCGGCGCGTCGCCGGCGAGGTAGGCGGCCTCGGCCGCCCGGACCACCTCCAGCGGTGAGAGCAGGCCGAGGTTGAGCGGGGCGGACAGCAGGCTGTGCGACATCGTCCAGTCAGCGGCGAGCATCGCGTCCTCGTGCGGGCCGAAGCCGGGCAGGCGGGTGCGGACGAAGTGCTCGAGCGCGGCGAGGGCCTCGGCCCGGGTGGCGGCGAACAGGCGCGGCCCGTCGTGGCCGACGAAGCTGGCCTCGCCGCTGGCCTGCATGGCATCGAGGTCACGGCGCACCTCGGCGTCGATCTCGTCCTCGACCGGCCACCACGGGTCGTCGGCCCCGAGCACCGCCCGCTTGGGCGGCGGCTCGCGGTTGTCGTGGTCGAGGTTCCACTTGTTGCCGCGGGGCTCGCTGCCATCCATCAGGACGTCGAAGCGGCGGCGTTGCCCGCGGTAGAAGTCGTCCATCAGCAGTCGGCGTGAGCCACGGCTGTCGGCCCACGCTACGAACTCGCTGGGCGGGCAGGCGAACCCGGCCGTCGGCACCACGGTGACCTCCGGCCGGCGCTCGACGAGGTCGAGGGCCTCCCACGAGGTGGGGTGGGGCACCTCGAGCGGCTCCCCGCCGCGGGCGTCGAGGGCGTCGGCGTAGCGGGCGACCCGCACGTACTGCGCCTGCTCCCCCAGCTCGACCGCCCGGTGACGCAACGCGGACAGCACCAGGTGCGCCTTCTGCCGGTGGAACCGGCGACGGCCGAGCACTCGGGTCGACTCGATCAACAGCACCGGCTGGTTCGGGTCGTCGAGGAAGTGCGGCCCCAGCTGGTCGGCGAACAGCCAGCGGCGCACAGGACTCCTCACGACCGGGCAAGCAGGGGAACGGCGGGCGGGCTGCTTCCATCATCCCACCTGGCGCTCGCGTCCCTCCCAGTACGGCTCCCGCAGTTTGAACTTCTGCACCTTGCCGGTCGCCGTGCGCGGGATGGCTTCCCGTACCTCGACCGAGGTCGGTGCCTTGTACCGCGCCAGGCGCTCCTTGCACCAGGCGATGAGGTCCGCCTCGGTCGCCTCCTCGCCGGGCGCGAGCACGACGAGCCCCTTGATGGTCTCGCCCCACCTGTCGTCCGGGACGCCGATGACGGCCGCCTCCGCGACGGCAGGATGGCTGAACAGCGCGTCCTCGACCTCAATCGATGACACGTTCTCACCGCCGGTGATGATCACGTCCTTCTTGCGGTCGGAGATGACGAGATAGCCGTCCTCGTCGATCACGCCGCCGTCGCCGGTGTGGAACCAGCCGCCCTCGAGCGCGTCGGCGCTCACCTCCGGCTGCTGCCAGTACCCCAGCAGCACGGTGTTGCTGCGGGCCAGGATCTCGCCGGACTCGCTGATCGAGATACGGCAGCCGAGCGCGGGCGCGCCTGCCCGGGTGAGCAGCCGGCCCTGCTCCTCGGCCGGCAGCTCGTCCCACTCGGCCCGCATGCGGTTCACGGTCAGCAGCGGCGAGGTCTCGGTGAGCCCGTAGATCTGGTTGAAGCTCCAGCCGAGCTCGGTGTTCAGCCGCACGACCGTGCGGGTGGGCGGCGGCGCGCCGGCGACGATGACCCGCATCGCGTCGCGGCCGGGGATCTCGCCGTCCCAGTCGGCTGCGGCGTCGAGCACCATGCTCCACACGGCCGGCGCGCCGCAGGCGAAGGTGATGGCGTGCTGCTGCACCCGACGCAGGATCTCAGCGCCGTCGACCTTGCGCAGCACGATCTGCTTCACGCCCATCGCAGCGGCGGCGTAGAGCATTCCCCAGCCGTTGCAGTGGAACATCGGCAGCGTGTGAATGTAGACGTCGCGTTCGTTCACGCCCATGTGCCAGCCGAAGGTCGTGGCGTTGGTCCAGATGTTGCGGTGGGTGATCTGCACACCCTTGGGGCGGGCCGTGGTCCCGGAGGTGTAGTTGATCGTGGCGGTGGCGTTCTCGTCGGGCTCCGCCCAGGGCGCGGGCTCTGCCCCGATGACCAGGAAGTTCGTGTCGTAGTCCTCGCCGAGCACGAAGCGGTGCCGGGCCGACAGGTGCGCGAGCCGCTCGTCGTGCTCGGGGTCGACGAGCAGGACCGACGCGCCGCAGTGCTCGACGATGTACTCGATCTCCGTGGCCTGCAGCCGGAAGTTGATGGGGACGCACACCCGGCCGTACGCGGTCACGCCGAGCAGCAGCTCCAGCAGCCGCGCGGAGTTCTCGCTGACGACGGCCACGCGCTCGCCCTCGCCGACGCCGAGCGCGTCGAGTCCGGCGGCGATGGCCCGGGCTCGTACGGCCACCTCGCGGTAGGTCAGCTCGCCGAGAGAGCGGGCGGGCTGGTCGGGCTCGTCGACGACACCCACCCGGTCGCCGTAGACGTGCTCGGCGCGGTAGAGGAAGTCAGCGGTGGTCAGCGGTACCTGCATGGACAGAATCTAGACTTCTTCCGATGACCTGGTGCTGGCGGGTCACGAGCCCGGCCGCGGTTCCTGGCCGTCGCCCCGGGAAGACTGGCGGCATGGGTGAGCTCACGCTGCGTGCCACCGGGCCTCGTCCTGCCGACGAGGTCTGGGAGCGCTACGCCGACCCGCAGCGCTGGTCCTCCTGGTCGCCGCAGATCCGCCGGGTCGACGCGGTGGGGCGCATCCGCCCAGGCCTGACCGGCCGGGTGGCATCCTGGGTGCCCGGTCTTGCGCTCGGGTTCCGCGTTCTCGAGGTCGATGCCCGGCGGCGCACCTGGTCGTGGGCGGTCCGCAGCGGACCGCTCGACCTGGTGCTCGAACACGGGGTGGCGGGCGCCGGCAACGGGCGCAGCTCAACCTGGCTGCGGCTGCGCGGCCCGAGCTTGGTGCTGCTCGCGTATGCGCCGCTCGCCCGCATGGCGCTGCGCCGGCTGGTGCACTGACCGGATCATCCGTGCACTTACGAGACGGCGATCTGCTGCTTCTCCAGAAACCCCGGCTCGATGTAGCCGGTGTCGCCGTGCGCGGCTACGCTGGCGCGCACCTTGTCGAGGATCTCCGCGACCGGCGCCTCGAGATCGACACCCTCGAGGTACACCTGGCGAGCCTTGAGGCCCGTGGGCCAGTACACCTCGTTGCGGTTGCCCTCCGGGTCGTAGAAGTAGATCCCGATGGCGTTGCCGTGGTTGACCTCCATGTCGAGCGCCACGCCGTGCTCGATGAGCCGGTGGTGGTAGCCGATGATGTCGTCCAGGCTCGAGCAGCGCCAGGAGATCTGCTGCAGCATCAGGGTGCCGGCAGGTGAGGTGCGTCCCCCCGCGATCAGCAGCTCGTGGTGCTCGACGTCGGGCCGGGAGCTCAGAAAGGTCATGCCCAGCTCGGGCTCGGAGTCGGTGACCTGCAGTCCGAGGACGTCGCGGTAGAACGCCACCGCCCGGTCGTGGTCCTCGACGTGGATGCCGACGTGTGCCAGTCGTTCGACCGTAGGCATGGTGAGTCCTATCTGGTCCGGTGGTGACGTCACCTTCCGTCGGCCGGCTACGGCTGTCAAGATGTTCCAACATTCGGGCGAATCTGTGACGATGTAATTCTCCTCGGGGGACTGATGGCACAGCAGGGCGCAACCAGCGCATGGCAGGTCGGCGAGCAGCAGCCGCGCACCGCACCGCAGCCCGATGCGCCAACCGGGATCTCACGCATACCCACGCGCACGTCGGAGTTGCTGGTCCGGCTGCGCGACGACCTGCTCACCGGTGAGCTGTCGCCAGGGCGGCCTTTGCGGATGACCGTGCTGCGGGAGCGCTACGCCGTAGGCCTGACGCCCCTGCGCGAGGCCTTGTTCCAGCTCGTCGCGGAAGGCCTCGTGACCGCGGAGGACCAGCGGGGCTTTCGGGCAGCCAGCGTCAGCTGGGAGGACCTGAGCGACCTCACCGAGCAGCGGGTCTTCCTGGAGTCGCGAGCGCTCCGGCTGTCGATAGAACGGGGGACCTGGCCTGGGAGGCCCGCGTCCTCGCTGCCCACCACCTCCTGGCCGGAACAGCCATGCTGAGCGACTGCGGCACCCTCACGGACCCATGGATCAGCGCCCATCGTGAGTTCCACCGGGTCCTCGTCGAAGCGTGCGGGTCTGTCCGGTTGCTCCGTTTCCGTGGCGTCTGTCCGAACAGGCCGAGCGCTACCGGCGTTGGTCGGTACGGCAGGAGCCGGGTCGCGATGTGGCGGCCGAGCACCGAGAACTGGCCGAAGCCACCGTTGGCCGCCAGGCCGACCGCGCTGTGCAGCGCCTCCGCGAGCACTACTGGCGGACAGCCGAGCTGTGCCACCTGAGGCCGGCGCCTGGGTCGAGCGCCCCCTCGCAGTGATCCGCTAGATGTCGCCGATGCGGTGGATGCGCATGGCATTGGTGGAGCCGGCCGTCCGCGGCGGGCTGCCGGCGACCACGAGGATGAGGTCGCCCGGTCGGCAGCGACCCAACCCCCGCAGCGCGGCATCGACCTGGCGGACCATCTCGTCGGTCGAGTCGACCTCCGGCACCAGGAACGTCTCGACCCCCCACACCAGGGTCAGCTGGCTGCGCACCGCCTGCACCGGGGTGAAGGCGAGCAACGGAACCTTGTTGCGGTAGCGGGCCAGCCGGCGGGCCGTGTCACCGCTCTGCGTGAACGCGACCAGGAAGCGGGCACCGGCAGCCGGGCCGGCCTGCGCCGCCGCGTGGGCGATGATGCCGCCCTTGGTGCTCGGCGGGGTCAGCAGCGGGGGCAGGCGCTCGAGCTCCTGCTCGGCGTTCTCGATGATGCGGCCCATGGTGGCGATCGCCTCGGCGGGGTAAGCGCCGACGCTGGTCTCGGCCGACAGCATCAGCGCATCGGCGCCGTCGAGCACCGCGTTGGCGCAGTCCGATGCCTCGGCCCGGGTGGGACGCGGCGCAGCGATCATCGACTCCAGCATCTGCGTCGCCACGACGACGGGCTTGGCCTTCTCGCGGGCCGCTGTCACCGCCCGCTTCTGCACGAGGGGGACCTGCTCCAGCGGCAGCTCCACCCCCAGGTCGCCACGGGCAACCATGAGCCCGTCGAACGCGTCGACGAGGGCGTCGAGCCGCTCCACCGCCTGCGGCTTCTCGACCTTGGCGATGACCGGGACGCGAACGCCCAGCTCGTCCATGATCGCGCGAACCGGCAGCACGTCTTCCGGCATGCGGACGAACGACAGCGCGATGACGTCAGCCTGCAGCCGAAGCGCCCACCGCAGGTCGTCGGCGTCCTTGTCCGACAGCGCCGCGACGGCAAGCCCGGCACCCGGCACGTTCAACCCCTTGTGGTCACTCACCGGGCCGCCGACCATCACCTCGGTCCGGACCTCGTGGTGCGCGACCCCGCGCACGTGCAGGGCGAGCCGGCCGTCGTCGATGAGGATGCGGTCGCCCATGGTGACGTCGGCCGGCAGCCCGGCGTAGCTCACCGACGCGTGCCGGGAGTCGCCCATCACCTGGTCGGTCACGAGGGTGAACGGGTCACCGGTGCGCAGGACGGCTCGACCGTCGGTGAAGGACCCGAGCCGGATCTTCGGCCCCTGCAGGTCGACCATCACCCCGACGCTGCGACCGGTTTCGTCTGCGGCGCGGCGGATCATCTCGTACGCCCGCTCGTGGTCGGCGTGCGTGCCGTGCGACAGGTTGAGGCGAGCGACGTCGAGTCCCGCGTCGACGATGGCCCGGATCGACACGGCGTCGCTGGTTGCCGGGCCCAATGTCGCCACGATCTTGGCTCGGCGGCTCACCTGGTCCACGCTACGGTGCCGGGGTGGACCTGTCGCTCACCGGACGCACCTACGTCATCACCGGCGCGAGCCGCGGCCTGGGGTTTGCCGTTGCCCGCGCTCTGCACGCCGAGGGAGCCGCGGTCGTGCTGGCCGCACGCGACGCCGGGCCGCTGCGCGCCGCCGCCGACGCGCTGGGCGACACCCGGGCCTTCGCGGTACCGATCGACCTCGCCGACCCGGCAGCCGCCGACCTCCTGGCCGACGCCGCCGTCGAGCGGACCGGGCGCCTCGACGGCGGGCTGGCAAATGTCGGCGGCCCGGTGATGGGCAGTGCGCTCGACCTGGACGACGACGACTGGCGCGGTGCCTTCGACAGCGCCTTCCTCGGACCGTTGCGCCTGGTCCGCGTCCTCGCGCCCCGCCTGGAGGCAGGTGGGGCTCTCGCCTTCGTGCTCTCGACCACCGTCAAGTCTCCGATCCGGGGCCTTGACAGCAGTAACGGCCTGCGGCCAGGCCTGGCGATGCTCACCAAGAGCCTCGGTGACCAGCTGGGGCGCCGCGGGGTGCGGATCAACGCCCTGCTGCCCGGTCGCTTCGCGACGGAGCGGTCCCTGCAGCTCGACCAGCGCTCTCCGGACCCCGCGGCTACGAGGGCGAAGAGCGAGGCGGCCATCCCACTCGGCCGGTACGGCGACCCCGACGAGTTCGGCCGGGTCGGCGCCTTCCTGCTCTCCCCCGCCGCCTCCTACGTGACGGGCACCTGCATCACCATCGACGGCGGCAACAGCCGCGCCCTGTAGCTCACTCGGGCCGCGACACCGTGGACCGACCGAACATAGACAACGTCAGGCGGACGCCTCGGCGGGTTCGGTCTACGCCACCACCTCGTGCGCTAGACGGGCTCGATCACCGGGTAGTCAGGCTGCCACATCGCCTCGTGCACCTGCTGCACGGCGTTGGTCAGCTCGACCTGGGCCAGGCCTTCCTCGTGCGCGGCGACCGCGACCGCGACCGCGACGACGGCAGACACCCGCCGCAGGTCCGACACGTCCGGCAGCAGCGACGCCCCGCGGACCCCCACGTCGACGAGGCCGGCGACTGCGTCCGCACAGGCCTGGATCATCCCCTCGCTGATCCGGCGGGCCCGGGAGACGTTCACCCCGAGCCCGAGGCCCGGGAACACGAGGGCGTTGTTGGCCTGCGCGACCGCGTAGGACACGCCGTCGTACGACACCGGGACGAACGGGCTGCCGGTCGCGATCAGCGCCCGGCCGTCCGTCCAGCGGACGAGATCGGCCGGCAGCGCCTCGATCTTTGCCGTGGGGTTCGACAGCGGGAAGATGATCGGCCGGTCCACCTGGCGGGCCATGTCCCGCACGATCGCCTCCGAGAAGGCGCCGGCCTGGGTAGAGGTGCCGATCAGCAGGGTCGGCCCGACGTGGGAGACGGTCTCCGCCAGGCCACGGCCGCTGCCCCAGCCCGCCACCTCGCCGGCCGGCCGCGCGTACGGCAGCTGGAAGTCGCGCAGCGCGTCGCCCATGTCGTCGGTCAGCAGCCCCCGCCGCCCGACCAGCCAGATCCGGCATGCCGCCTGCTGCGCCGTCAGCCCGTCCCGCACCATCGCCTCGCCCAGGAAGTCGGCGATGCCCACACCAGCCGTGCCCGGTCCGAGGATGACCACCCGCTGCTCGCGCATCCGCGATCCGCTGGCACGCACGCCCGCCACCGCCGCCGCCAGCGCGACCGCCGCGGTGCCCTGCATGTCGTCGTTGAACGTGCACAGGTCGGCGGCGTACCGGTCCAGGATGCGGCGCGCATTGTCCACGCCGAAGTCCTCCCAGTGCAGCAGTGCGTTCGGGAACATCCGGTGCGCCGTCTGCACGTAGGCGTCGATGAACGCGTCGTACTGCTCGCCGCGGACCCGGGCGTGCCGATTGCCCAGGTAGAGCGGGTCGGTGAGCAGCGACGAGTTGTCGGTGCCCACGTCCAGCACCACGGGGATCACCCGGCGCGGGTGGATGCCCGCCGCGGCGATGTAGACCGTCTGCTTGCCGATCGCGATCTCGATCCCGCCGACGCCCTGGTCCCCGATGCCGAGGATCCCCTCCGAGTCGGTCGCGACGATGAGGTCGACCTCGTCCGCGCCGCGCCCGAAGTTGCCGAGCGCCTCCTCCATCTGCTCCTGATGGTCGATGGACAGGAACACCCCGCGGGGTCGGCGGTACTCGTGGCTGTACCGCTCGATCGCCTCGCCGATCGTCGGGGTGTAGATGATCGGCAGCATCTCCTCGACGTGCTCGCTGAGCAGCCGGTAGAACAGCACCTCGTTGCGGTCGCGCAACGAGGTGAGGTAGACGTTCTTCGCCAGATCGTCGGGCTGGCGCAGGTACTGCGCGTACACCCGGTTGCTCTGCGAGTCCAAGGTGGACACCGCGTCGGGGAGCAGCCCGACCAGGCCCAGCTCCGCGCGCTGCTGCGCCGTGAACGCCGTACCACGGAAGATGAGCGGCTCGCGCATGACCTGGGTGCCGCGGACCCGGACCCGGTAGACCGGGCCGGTCTCGGTGTGCACGATCTCGTACGCGCGCTCCATGCGGACCCTCCGTCGACCTCGCCTGATCTGTTGCCTGCGTGAGCTGCGCTGCCATCGCACGGGTCGTCCCGGCGGCCCCGGCGCGCGGGGCGGACGGCGGAGCGGCCCCGATCAGGGCGGGCTGTCCTGTCCGGCCGGGCTGTCCTGTCCGGCCGGGCTGTCCATTGCCGCCGGGCGGGCCGCTCCCGCAGCGCCGGGATCGTCGGGCTGCGGGCGGTCGCTCAGGTCCGCCGGCAGCCCACCGGGCTCGTCACTCGGCCGCGCGGCCCGCCGGCCCAGGTGCACGCGTGCGCGGAGCGGACGTCCCAGCGCCGCGCCCTGCTGCGCGGCGGCGAGGAGCTCGACCAGGTGCAGGGCCCGCACGCTCGACCGGCGGCGACGCAGGCCAACCTGGAGCTGGCGCAGGCAGCCGGGGTTGACCGCCACCACGTAGTCGACGCCGGCCGCGGCGATCTGGTCGAGCTTGGGAGCCAGGACCCGTCGGCTGTCCTTCGGCCGCAGGAGGGCGTACGTGCCGGCCGAACCGCAGCACTGCGCGGCGCCGGGCAGCTCGACGTAGTCGGCGACGGCCGCGATGAGCTCCCGCGGCTCACGCCACACGTTCATCCCGTTGCGCAGGTGGCAGGAGTCCTGCAGCGCCACACGCGCGCGGCGCCCGCCGACGCGCAGCTGGCCGTACGACGTGAGGTCGTCGCCGGCCACGTACTCGGAGAACTCCTGGACGCGATCGCGGCCGAGCACCCCTGCCAGGTGGGCGGCGCAACCGCCGGCGGTGGTCACGATCCTGCCTGGCAGCTGGTCGCCGAGGCGGCGGGCCAGGTCCCGGCCCAGCTCGAGGTCGCCGTTGTGCGCGTGCAGCGCGCCGCAGCATCCCTGGTCGCCCGGGGCGTCGAGCTCCGGGCGCAGCCGGCGGGCTGCCCGGCTGACGCCGGGGAACAGGCCGCGTTCGAAGCAGCCGAGCATCAGGTGCGGCCCGGTGCTCGTGGGGGGTGTCGACGTCCGGGCGTGTCGGCCGAACGTCCCGAGGCGGCGCACCAACCAGTCGCGGACGACGACGTTGGTCAGCAGCCGGGCCAGCGGCGGGCGGCGGCGCCCCTTCCACTGGTGCCCGCGCCAGTGCTCGAGCAGCTCGCCGTACTGCACCCCGGCAGGACAGACCGGCTCACAGGCGCGGCAGCCGAGGCAGAACGACGACTCCTCGCGCAGCGTGGGGTCGTCAGCGTCCAGCACGCCGGTCTCCAGCGCGCGCATCAGGTTGATCCGCCCGCGCGGCGAGGACTTCTCGTCCTTGCTGAGGGCGTACGTCGGACAGGCCGGCAGGCAGAAGCCGCACGAGATGCACCGGTCGAGCAGCTCCGGCGGGAAGATGCCGCGCGCCGTGCTCCCCGACGCCCCCGGCGCGTCCAGCGGGGCGGTCACGAGCCGACCTTGCCCGGGTTGAGGATCCCGGCCGGGTCGAAGGCGGTCTTGATCCGCCGTAGCAGGGCCATCTGGTCGTCGCCGAGCCGGTCACGCAGGAAGGGCAGCTTGGCGGCGCCCACCCCGTGCTCGCCGGTGATGGTCCCGTCCAGCTCTATCGCCGCGGCGAAGATCTCGCCGAACGCCCGATGGGTGCGCTCGACGGCGCCGGTGTCGCCGGCGTCGATCACCGCGGTCGGGTGCAGGTTCCCGTCACCAGCGTGCCCGAAGGTCCCGATCAGCAGGTCATGGCGGGCGGCCGTCGCGTTGATCCGGTCGACCATCTCCGCCAGCCGTGGCCGGGGCACGGTGACGTCCTCGAGGACGGTCAGGGTGTTGAGCCGCGACAGGGCCGGCAGCGAGCAGCGCCGGGCCGCGAGCAGCGCCTCGGACTGGGCCACCTCCTTGGCCACCGTCACGTCCAGCGCCCCCTCCTCGGCGCACAGCTCCCCCATCCGGGTGAGATTGCGCTCCACCGTGTCCGGCGCCCCGTCGTCGCCGAACAGCAGCAGGGCGCCGGCGTCGGTCCGCAGTCCGAGCTGCGCGTAGTCCTCCACGGCGCCGATGCAGGTGGCGTCCAGGAACTCCAGGGTCGCCGGCACCACCCCGGCGGCCAGGATGCGGGTGACCGCTCGCCCCGCCCCGGACAGGGAGGGGAAGTAGGCCACCCCGGTGCTGGCCGTGCTCGGCATCGGCAGCAGCGCGAAGATCACCTCCGTGATCACGGCCAACGTTCCCTCCGAGCCCGTCAGCAGCCGGGTCAGGTCGTAGCCGGCCACGTCCTTCCACAGCCGGCCCCCCGTGCGCACCACCTCCCCGGTGGCCAGGACCACCTCGAGCCCGAGCACGTAGTTGCGGGTCACGCCGTACTTCAGGCCGCGCAGCCCGCCGGCGCACGTGGCGACGTTGCCGCCCACGGTCGAGACGGTGCGGCTGCCCGGATCTGGGGCGAACAGCAGGCCGCGCGCAGCCGCCGCATCTGCCACCGTGGCGGTGGTGGCTCCCGGCTGAGCCCGGACCAGCAGCTCCTCGTTACTGATCTCGAAGATGGCGTCCATCCGGGTGAGGACGAGCAAAATCCCGCCGTGCAGCGGCACCGTGCCGGCGCACAGGTTCGAGCCGGCGCCGCGCGGCACCACCGGCACCCGCTGCGCGGTGGCCAGCCGCAGGACGGCGGCCACCTCCGCCGTACTCGCGGGAAAGACGACGGCGTCCGGGCGGGCGGAGAACAGCGGCGTCGCGTCCCGGGAGTACGGCTGCACGTCGCCGGCGGTGTGCCGCACGTGCGCCGGCCCGACGATCCTCTCCAGCTCGGCGAGCACGCCGCGGTCGAGCGTCACGGGCGCGCTCCCGTCAGGGGTGGCAGCTCACCGAGGAGGACGGAGCAGTTGACCTCGTAACGCAGCATGTGACCCGCCATCGCTTCTTCCATCTGCCGCCCCGGCTGCTCGCGGACGGCCACGGTACGCCCGGGAGCGCCCCTGCCGGCCCCGGGGCGTAGGCCCGCGTCGTTCACACCCGTGGCTGCACACCGCGCGACCCGCCGAAGGCCGCCAGCACGTCGTCCGACAGTCGGGGCCACGCCTGCGCCGCCCACGGGCCGAACTCCCGGTCGGCGAGCCCGACGCACGCGAGGTCGGCATCGGGATCGACCCACAGGAAGCTGCCGGATCGCCCGAAGTGGCCATGGGTACGCGGCGAGTTGTGCGCGCCGGTCCAGTGCGGGCTCTTGTCGCCCCGCACCTCGAACCCGAGCCCCCAGTCGCACCGCGGCTGGCGACCGAACCCCGGCACGACGCCGGACAGCCCGGGAAACACCGTCCGGGTGGCCTCGCCGAGCAGCTCGGGGTCCACGACGGACGGTGCCAGCAACTCACGCGTCAACGTGACCAGGTCCGTAAGCGGCCCGACGGCGCCGGACGCCGGCGAGCCGCGCAGCGAGGTCCCACGCATGCCGAGTGGCCGGAGGATCTCGTCGGCCAGCAGCGCCTCGAACGCCTTGCCGGTGCGGACGGACACCGTCTCGGCGACCAGCTCGATCCCGCGGTTGGAGTAGACGCGGCGCCGGCCGGGTCGGCTCAGGACGAGCTCGCCGTCCAGGCTCAGGCCGGATGCGTGCGCCAGCAGGTGACGCACCGTCGACCCCGGTGGCCCGATCGGCTCGTCGAGGTCGAGCAGCCCGCGTACGGCGGCGTCGAGCGCTACCAGCGACGTCAGCAGCTTCGTGACCGAGGCCCAGGCGAACGGCCGGTCCATCGGGCCGTGCGCCGCCAGCAACCCGCCTCCGGAGTTCACGGCGACCGCGGCGACGGGCACCGGCCACGACGACACCTGCCTGAGCACGTCCCCGCCCCCGGGCGCCTCGGAGAGCTGCGACGGCGGCTGCGACATGCCCACCAGCCTGCCCAGCAGGTCGCGGGGAACGACCCACGGCGACCGCGATTGTGCGCAAGCTGCGTCGCGACGTGCGGTCTCGTCGGTGCAGACGGGCCGGTCTGCGCAGGTGCGCATCGCACAGGAATGGCAGGGCCCGGTGACCCCGGTCACGATGCGTGGACGATGCTGGCAGGGCACAGTCGCGCGCGATCACGAGGAGGCCGAACGTACTCGAGGACCTGGACCCGGCCGAGACCCGGGAGTGGATCGAGGCGCTGGACTCGGTGCTCGCGTTCGAGGGCGCCGATCGGGCGTTCCACCTGCTGGACGAGGTAGTGGCCGAGGCCCGTCGCAAGGGCGCGTCGGTGCCCTACAGCGCCAACACGCCCTACCTGAACACGATCCCCGTCGACAAGGAGGACCGGCATCCGGGAGACCGCGCGATCGAGCACCGGATCCGGTCGCTGATCCGCTGGAACGCCCTGGCCATCGTCCTGCGCAACAACAGGGACTCCTCCGAGCTGGGCGGTCACATCGCGAGCTTCCAGTCGGCCGCGACGCTGTACGACGTCGGTTTCGAGCACTTCTTCCACGCTCCGTCGGAGACGCACGGCGGTGACCTCCTGTTCGTGCAGGGCCATTCCTCACCGGGCATCTACGCCCGCTCGTTCGTCGAGGGGCGGCTGAGCGAGGAGCAGCTGCTGAGGTTCCGTCAGGAGGTGGACGGCGGCGGCCTGCCGTCGTACCCGCACCCCTGGCTGATGCCGGACTACTGGCAGCTCCCCACGGTGTCCATGGGTCTCGGCCCGCTGATGGCGATCTACCAGGCCCGGTTCCTGAAGTACCTGCAGTGCCGCGGGTTGGCCGACACGGCGCCCCGCAAGGTGTGGGCGTTCCTCGGCGACGGCGAGACCGACGAGCCGGAGTCACTCGGCGCCATCTCGCTGGCCAACCGCGAGAAGCTCGACAACCTGATCTTCGTCGTCAACTGCAACCTGCAGCGTCTCGACGGTCCGGTGCGCGGCAACGGCAAGATCGTCCAGGAGCTGGAGGGGATCTTCCGGGGCGCGGGCTGGAACGTCATCAAGGCGCTGTGGGGCAGCAGCTGGGACCCGCTCATCGCTCGAGACACCAGCGGGCTGCTGCTGAAGCGGATGGAGGAGTGCGTCGACGGCGAGTACCAGGACTTCAAGTCCAAGAATGGCGCATACGTCCGGGAGAAGTTTTTCGGCAAGTACCCCGAGCTGCTCGAGATGGTCGCCGGCATGAGCGACGACCAGGTCTGGGCGCTGACCCGCGGCGGCCACGACCCGAGCAAGGTCTACGCCGCCTACTCGGCCGCCGTGAAGACGGTCGGCCAGCCCACCGTGATCCTCGCCAAGACCGTCAAGGGCTACGGCATGGGCGAGGCGGGTGAGGGCCAGAACATCACCCACCAGCAGAAGAAGGTGGCCGGCGCCGCGCTGGCCCGCTTCCGCGACCGGTTCGACCTGCCGCTCACCGACGAGCAGCTCGCCGAGGTGCCGTTTCTGCGCTTCGAGGACGGCAGTCCCGAGATGCGCTACCTGCAGGAGCGGCGGACAGCGCTGGGCGGCTCGATGCCGGTGCGCCGGCGCCGGGCCACGCAGACGCTGCGGGTGCCTGAGCTGAGCGCCTTCGGCAACCAGCTCGCGCCGACCACCGGCCGGCAGATCTCCACGACGATGGCGTTCGTCCGGATCCTCAACACGCTGCTGCGCGACAAGTCGCTCGGACCACGGGTCGTCCCGATCGTCCCGGACGAGTCACGGACCTTCGGGATGGAGGGGATGTTCCGCCAGTTCGGCATCTTCAGCCAGGTGGGGCAGCTCTACCAGCCGGAGGACGCCAATCAGCTCATGTACTACCGCGAGGCGCCGGACGGCCAAGTGCTGCAGGAGGGCATCAACGAGGCCGGGGCGATGGCGTCGTGGATCGCCGCGGCGACGTCGTACAGCCTCAGCGACACGCCGATGATCCCCTTCTACATTTTCTACTCGATGTTCGGTTTCCAGCGGGTGATGGACCTCGCCTGGGCCGCCGGCGACTCCCGGGCCCGCGGCTTCCTGCTGGGCGCGACCGCCGGGCGCACGACGCTGAACGGCGAGGGGCTGCAGCACGAGGACGGCCACAGCCACATCTTCTCCTCGGTGATCCCCAACTGCGTCTCCTACGACCCGACGTACGCGCACGAGGTCGCCGTGATCGTCCAGGACGGGCTGCGCCGGATGTACACCGAGCAGGAGGACGTCTTCTTCTACATCACTTTGATGAACGAGAACTACGAGCACCTGGGGCTGCCCGAGGGCGCTGAGGAGGGCATCCTGCGCGGGCTCTACCTCTTGCGCGAGGGCGCGGCTGACACCGGGCCCGCCGCACCGCGCGTGCAGCTGCTGGGCAGCGGCACGATCCTGCGCGAGGTGCAGGCCGGCGCGGACCTGCTCGCCGCCGACTTCGGCGTCGCCGCCGACGTGTGGAGCGCCCCGAGCTTCACCGAGCTGCGACGCGACGGCCTCGCGGTCGAGCGGTGGAACCTGCTGCACCCGATGGAGACGCCGCGGCGCTCGTGGGTCGAGCAGTGCCTGGGTGACCGGCGGGGCCCCGTCGTCGCGGCCACCGACTACGTGAGGGCGTTCGCCGATCAGGTCCGGTCGTTCGTGCCGGGCAGCTTCCGCGTGCTGGGCACCGACGGCTACGGCCGCTCGGACACCCGCAGCAAGCTCCGGCGCTTCTTCGAGGTGGACCGGCACTACGTCGCCGTCGCCGCCCTCGCCTCGCTTGCCGCGGACGGCACGGTTCCCGCGAGCACGGTGGCCGACGCGATCGCCCGCTACGGCGTCGACCCGGACAGGCCGGCGCCCTGGACGGTCTGACCTCCCGGCAGGAACACTCGCCCCGCGGCGCGCTGCCGCGCCGCTTCTCGCGTGAAAGGCACGACATGGTCACTGCCGACGTGACGGTCCCCGACCTCGGCGACTTCTCCGACGTCCCGGTCATCGAGGTCCACGTGTCGCCCGGCGACCTGGTCGCCGCCGAGGACCCCCTCATCACGCTGGAGTCCGACAAGGCGACGATGGACATTCCGTCGCCGGCTGCGGGCACTGTGCGCGAGCTGCGGGTCTCGGTCGGCGACCGAGTCGAGGTCGGTCAGCTGATCCTGCTGCTCGACGACGAGGAGCCGGGCGCCTTAACCGAACAGCCATCGGCGTCGGCGCAGTCCGCGGCGACCGACCACGAGGCGGCCGCTGCTGCGGCCGCCGCGGTGGACCAGTACGAGCCGACGGCCACTGCCGAGACCGACCCCGCGGCGGCGACGGAGCCCGCCCGCCGCTCCGCCGAGGCCGCCTCGATCCCGGTGGCCCCGGGCGGCGCTCCGGTGAGCGCGACGGCCGCGCCCGACGATGTGGACGGCGTGCACGCCGGTCCCAGCGTGCGCCGGCTCGCCCGCGAGCTCGGCGTCGACCTCACCTCCGTGCGGGGCAACGGACCGAAGGGCCGCATCACCAAGGAGGACCTGCTGGCCGGGGTCCGCGGGCCGGCCGCTCCGCCGACCCCGGCGGCCGCTCCCAGTGCCGCGGCGGGCAGCGGCATTCCGGAGGTCCCGGCGCAGGACTTCGCCAGGTTCGGTCCGGTCGAGACCCGACCGCTGTCGCGGATCGCGCGGCTGTCCGGGCCGCGCCTGCACCGGTCCTGGCTCAACGTGCCGCACGTCACGCACAACGACGACGCCGACATCACCGGGCTCGACGGCTACCGCAAGGAGCTGGACACGGCCGCCAAGGCCGAGGGCTACCGCGTGACGCTGCTGGCGTTTTTGCTGAAGGCCTGCGTCTCGGCGCTGCGCGAGTTCCCGCGGTTCAACACCAGCCTGACACCGGAGAAGGACGCGCTGGTCTACAAGAGCTACTACCACCTCGGGGTGGCGGTCGACACGCCGGAGGGCCTCGTCGTCCCGGTCCTGCGCGACGTCGACCGCAAGGGCATCGGCGAGCTCAGCCGGGAACTCAGCGAAGTCTCGGCCCGGGCCCGCGACGGCAAGCTGTCGGCGTCCGACCTGCAGGGCGGCTGCTTCACGATCTCCAGCTTGGGCGGGATCGGTGGAACGGCGTTCACGCCGATCGTCAACGCGCCGGAGGTGGCGATCCTCGGTGTCGTTCGGTCGCGCACCGCCCCGGTCTGGGACGGCGCCGCCTTCGTGCCGCGGCTGATGCTGCCGCTGTCGCTGTCCTACGACCACCGCGTGATCGACGGAGCGCTCGCCGCCCGCTTCACGCGGCACCTGTGCCATCTGCTGGAGGACGTCCGGCGGCTACTCCTCTAGCGCCCCCGCCCGCGCCACCCCTCGAGCCCTGGAGCCCTCCTGTGGACATGCGCATCCCAGACATCGGCGACTTCTCGGACGTGCCTGTGATCGAGATCCACGTCGCGGCTGGCGACGTGATGGCCGCCGAGGACCCCGTCGTCACCCTCGAGTCCGACAAGGCGACGTTGGACGTCCCGGCCCCTTTCGCCGGGGCGGTCGACGAGGTGCTCGTGCAGGTGGGCGACCGGGTCTCGGCGGGCGACCTCCTGCTGCGCTTCGCCGGGAGCACGACCAGCAGCGGCGCCGGGGCGAGCCGCGAGTCGACCCGGGAGCAGGCAGCCGAGACCCCCACGGACCCCCCGGGCTACGGCTCCCCGGCGGGGGTCTACGAGCTGGTGGAGGTGACCGTCCCCGATCTCGGGAACTTCGCCGACGTCCCGGTCATCGAGGTGCACGTCGCGCCGGGCGATGTGGTGTCGGCCGAGGACCCGATCCTCACCTTCGAGTCGGACAAGGCGACAATGGACATCCCGGCGCCGGAGGCAGGCACCGTCGAGGAGGTCTCGGTCTCGGTCGGCGACCGCGTCAGCGCCGGGACCGCGGTCATGTCGCTACGCACCGGCGCGGCGGCCGCGCCCGCCGCCAGCGGTCCCGCGGCGCCCGCGGCTTCGACCGCTCGCCCCCCCGCACCTGCCACCGTTGCCGCCGCCGGCGATCAGCGCGCCGACGTCCTCGTCCTCGGTGCCGGTCCCGGGGGTTACTCGGCCGCCTTCCGCGCCGCGGACCTCGGCAAGTCCGTCGTGCTCGTCGACCGGTGGCCGGCACTCGGCGGGGTGTGCCTGAACGTCGGGTGCATCCCCTCCAAGGCGCTGCTGCACGCCGCCAGGGTGATCGCCGAGACCAAGGAGATGAGCGAGCACGGGGTGTCCTTCGGCACTCCGTCGATCGACGTCGACCGGCTGCGGCCCTGGAAGGACGACGTCGTCGGCCGGCTCACCGGAGGCCTGGCGGGGCTGGCCCGCCAGCGCAAGGTCACCACGATCCGCGGCTACGGCCGGTTCACCTCCCCCCAGCAGGTGCAGGTCGACCTCGCCGACGGCGGCACCACCACCGTCGACTTCGAGCACGCCATCCTCGCCGCCGGTTCCGAACCGGTGACGCTGCCCTTTCTCCCGCACGACGATCCCCGCGTCGTGGACTCCACCGGCGCTCTGGAGCTCGGGGACGTCCCCGAGCGGTTGCTCGTGCTCGGCGGCGGGATCATCGGCCTGGAGATGGCGACCGTCTACCACGAGCTCGGCAGCAAGGTCACCGTCGTCGAGCTGATGGATCAGCTCATCCCCGGCGCCGACAAGGACCTGGTCGCGCCGCTGGCCAAGCGGATCGGCCGGCAGTACGAGAACATCTACCTGTCGACCAAGGTGACGAATGTCCAGGCGCAGCCGGACGGTCTGGTCGTCTCGTTCGAGGGTGGCAGGGCACCCGCCACGGACCGGTTCGACAAGGTGCTGGTCGCGGTGGGGCGCCGCCCGAACGGCAAGGCGGTCGGTGCGGAGCGGGCCGGCATCGTCGTCGACGACCGCGGGTTCGTGCCGGTCGACACGCAGATGCGCACCAACGTCGCGCACATCTTCGCGATCGGGGACATCGTCGGGCAGCCGATGCTCGCGCACAAGGCGGTTCACGAAGGCAAGGTGGCGGCCGAGGTCACAGCCGGGAAGAACAGCCACTTCGACGCGCTCGTCATCCCTTCGGTCGCCTACACCGACCCCGAGGTCGCCTGGGTGGGCGTCACGGAGAACGAGGCGAGAGCGGCCGGCAGGAAGTACGGCAAGGGGGTGTTCCCTTGGGCGGCGAGCGGTCGTTCCCTGTCGCTCGGTCGCGACGAGGGGATGACCAAGCTGCTGTTCGACGAGACCAACGACCGGGTGATCGGTGCTGGGATCGTGGGGCCGTCCGCGGGCGACCTGATCGCCGAGGCCGGGATCGCGATCGAGTTGGGCGCGGACGCCGCCGACATCGGGCTGACGATCCACGCGCACCCGACGCTGTCCGAGACGGTGGGGATGGCGGCGGAGGCGTTCGAGGGGACCCTCACCGACCTGTACCTGCCGAAGCGCAAGAAGTAGCCGGCTCACGCACGCGGCAGCGACCAGGCGTCCCCGGTCCGCCCGCCGTCTGGTCCGTAGCCGAGCGATCCGGCCTTGACACCGTGATGCCACCCACGCCCGGCCTAGCCGCCGACCGGCAGGGGTAGTTTCGCGCCATGACGAACCCGGCGATCCGCTCGCAGCCCAACGGCGACGTCGACATCGCCGTGCCCGACGACGAGGAGCAGGCTTCGCCCTCCGGCCAGTCCGAGCCCGAGCCGAGCGTCGACCCGGCCAACCTCGATCATCCCGAGGAGCTGATGGGCGAGTAGCTCCCCGCTGCTCCGCCGAGCCGGCTACACCCCGGCTGCCTGCCGCTCGAACTGGGTGCGGTACAGCTCGGCATACAACCCGTCCTCGGCCAGCAGGGCGTCGTGCTGCCCGCGCTCGACGACGCGTCCGTCCTCGATCACCAGGATCAGGTCGGCGTCGCGCACCGTTGACAGCCGGTGGGCGATCACCAGCGAGGTCCGCCCCGCCAGGGCGGTGCTCAAGGCCCGCTGCACGGCCGCCTCCGACTCGCTGTCGAGATGCGCCGTGGCCTCGTCCAGCACCACGACAGCAGGTGCCTTGAGCAGCAACCGCGCGATTGCCAGGCGCTGCTTCTCGCCGCCGGACAGCCGGTAGCCGCGGTCACCGACGACGGTCTCGAGCCCGTCGGCCAGCTCGGTCACCAGATCGCTGATCTGCGCCGCGCGCAGCACCTCCCACAGCTGGTCGTCGGTCGCCTCGGGACGCGCGTAGCGCAGGTTGGCGGCGATCGTGTCGTGGAACATGTGCGCGTCCTGGGTCACGACCCCGACGGTGTCGCGCAGCGAAGCCAGAGTCACGTCGCGGACGTCGTGGCCGCCGACGAGCACCGACCCCTGCTGCACGTCGTACATCCGGGTCACCAGCTGCGTGATCGTCGTCTTGCCGGCACCGGAAGGTCCGACAAGGGCCACGAGCTGCCCCGGCTCCGCGCGGAACGAGACGTCGAACAGCACCTGCGACGGAATGCTCGTGTCAAGCACCGCCACCGACTCCAGCGAGGCGAGGCTCACCTCCTCCGCGCTGGGATAGCGGAAGCTGACGTTTCGCAGTTCCACCCCGGCGGGCGCCCCGGCCGGCAGTGTCACCGCGTCGTCACGGTCGACGATCATCGGCGGCAGGTCGAGCACCTCGAAGACCCGCTCGAACGACACGAGGGCCGTCATCACGTCGACCCGCACGTTCGACAGCGCGGTCAGCGGCCCGTACAGCCTGGTCAGGTAGGCGGTCAGAGCGACGAGGGTGCCTACCTGCAGCGAGCGCTCGGCCGCGAGCCGGCCCCCGATCCCGTAGGTGATCGCCGTTGCCAGCGAGGCGACCAGCGTCAAGGCGACGAAGAAGATGCGCGAGTACATTGCCGACTGGATGCCGATGTCGCGCACCCGCCCGGCCCGGTCCTCGAACGCCCGGGCCTCGGCGTCAGGGCGGCCGAACAGCTTGACGAGCAGCGCGCCGGAGACGTTGAACCGCTCGGTCATCGAGGTGTTCATCTGGGCGTTCAGTCCGTAGCCCTCGCGAGTGATGGCCTGCAGCCTGCTGCCGAGCAACCGGGCCGGGATCACGAACACCGGCAGGAGCACCAGCGAGACCAGGGTGATCTGCCACGACAGGCTGAGCATCGCTGCGACCACCAGTACCACGCCGACGATGTTGCTGACGACCGACGACAGCGTCCCGGTGAAGGCCTGCTGCGCGCCGAGCACGTCGTTGTTCAACCGGCTGATCAGCGCTCCGGTCTGCGTGCGCGTGAAGAAGGCGATGGGCATGCGCTGGATGTGGTCATAGACCTTGGCGCGCATGTCGTAGATCAGGCCCTCGCCGATCCGCGCGGAGTACCAACGGTTCACCAGCGACAGCCCGGCGTCGACCACGGCGATCAGCGCGACGAGCAGCGCCAGGCGCAGCACCAGGCCGGGGTCGCCGTGCGCCTTGCCCGGTGCCACGCCGTCATCAATGATTTTCTTGAGAATCAGCGGGTTCGCGACCGACAGCACCGCGTCGGCCAGGATCACCGCGAGGAACACGTACAGCTGCCGCCGGTAGGGGCTGGCAAAGCGCACGATCCGCCGGGCCGTACCCGGAGCGAGCTTCTTCTGCGCGACCGAGGCATCCCGCCGGAAGCTCGACATCATCGGGTAGCCAGGACCCATTATCGACGCACCTCCTGCAAGCGTGTAATCACGCTCGCCGTGCACGCATTCCCGCGGGCACCGGCGCTCGGAATGCCGGTGCTCAGAATGCCGAGACGCCCGTCAGGTGCCGCCCGATGATCAGCTTCTGGATCTGGCTCGTCCCCTCGTACAGCGTGGTCACGCGGGCGTCGCGCAGCAGCTTGCCCGGCGGGTACTCGTCGATGTAGCCGTACCCGCCGTGCGCCTGCAGGCAGTTGTTGGCCGCGCGCACGCTCATCTCGCTCGCGTAGTACTTGGCCTTGCTGGCCGCCAGCGTGTACTTCTCCCCCCGCGCCTTGAGGTCGGCGGCGCGCCACGTCAGCAGCCGCCCGCAGTCGAGCTCGACGGCCGTGTCGGCGATCAGCTCCTGCACCAGCTGGTGGCTCGCGATCGGCTTGCCGAACTGGCTGCGCTCGCTGGTGTAGCGCACCATCACCTCGAGCGCGTTCTGCGCCAGCCCCACGCAGGAGGCGGCCAGGGAGATGCGGCCGTCGTCGAGCGCCGAGAGCGCGACCTTGATGCCGGTGCCCTCCTCGCCGCCCAGCAGCGCGTCCTCGGGGACGACGACGTCGTCGAGGGCCAGCTCAGCGGTGTCGCAGGAGCGCAGGCCGAGCTTGCCGTGGATCTTCGTGGCTTTGAACCCCGGGGTGTCCGTCGGGACGAGGAAGGCACTGACGCCGCGAGCCCCCGGGCCACCCGTACGGGCCATCACCAGGGCGAGGCCGGCGATCGTGCCATTGGTGATGAAGATCTTGCGCGCGTTGATGCGCCAGCCGTCCGCGGTCCGCTCCGCGGTGGCGCGCAGGCTGGCGGGGTCGGAGCCGGCGTCGGGCTCGGTCAGCGCGAAGCAGCCGAGCACCTCGCCCGAGGCCATCCGGGGCAGCCACTGCTCCTTCTGCGCGTCGGTCCCCCAGCGGGCCACCGACCCGCCGACCAGGCCAAGGTGCACCGAGACGATCGAACGGACGTTGGAGTCGCCGCGGGCCAGCTCCTCGACGGCCAGCACGTACGTGAACGGGTCAGCACCGCCACCGCCGTACTGCTCGGGCAGCGTCAGACCCAGCAGCCCCAGGTCACGCAGGCCGTCCAGCGCCTCCTCAGGGAACCGCTCGAGGCGGTCGTTCTCCAGCGCCTTGGGCGCGACGACGTCGTCGACCCACCGGCGCACCGTGTCGCGCATCGCCTGCTGCTCGGTGTCGAGGCTCATGTCCATGACCGGCAGTGTGCCCTGGGCACGTGGCGGCGTCACCCACTGAGCGCATCAGAACCTGAGCGCATCAGAACCTGAGCGCATCAGAACCTGAACACATCAGAACCTGAGCGCAGCAAAACGCGAGGCCGCCCCGGAGCCTGCCGGCTGAGTCAGGAGCCCGACTTGCGCGGCCCCCGTGTCGCTCCACCGCGGCCGCGCAGGCTCGCGCCCGACTCGGACAGGATCCGGTGCACGAAGCCGTACGAACGACCGGACTCCTGAGCCAGCAGCCGGATGCTCTGCCCGGACTCGTACTTCTTGCGCAGGTCGCCGGCGAGCTTGTCCCTGTCTGCGCCGGTGATCCGACTGCCCTTCTTGAGCTCTGCCACGTACTCCTCCAACTGTGTGCCCGACCAGCGTGTCCACCATCGTCAACGATCGGCTCCGCGGCGGACGGGAGACGGACGATGATCAAAGGCTTCAACGTCATTACCCGCGCGGACGATCCCCACCCCGCCCCATCTCGGTCGAGTGCCGGAGCCGTGCACGGACCGTTACCGTGATCACGTGCCGGGGGCCCAGCGAGACCACGTGCCGGGGGCCCAGCGAGACCACGTGCCGGGGGCCCAGCGAGATCACGTGCCAGGACCCCCGCGACAGCAGCCTGCGCCCCCGCCCACAGCCGAAGCAGCGCCCGAGCCCGACGACCGGCGGCGGCAGCTGCGCGAAGCCGGTGCCTGGGCCGGCCTCGTCGTCCTGGGGCTCCTGCTCACCGCTGTTGCCGTGCACGCCCACGCACGCGTCGGGTCCGCCGCGGCCCCCTTCACGGGGGCGTACCGCGCGAAGATCCGCCTGGGCAGCCCGCTGGCGCCTGCGGTGGCCGTGACCGCAGTGCTCGCGGTCAGGAACCGGCTGACGGACCGGCTCAGCTGGCGCTGGCTGCTCGTCATCGGCTATCTCGCTGCCGCCGGGTGGGCCCTGTCGCTCGCGCTCGTCGACGGCGGCAACGGGCTCGCCTCCCCGATCACGGCTCCGACGGAGTACCTGCAGGACGTCGCCTCGGTGCACGGCGACCCGCTCGCCTTTCTCGACACGTTCACCCGGCGGGCAGCGCCCGGGCCGGGACAGTTCTCCGTCGCCACCCGCACCCACCCGCCGGCTCCGGTGCTGCTGCTATGGGTGCTCACCCGGGTGGGCATCACCTCGCCCGAGGCGCTCGGACTGCTCCTCACCCTCGCGGGCTGCCTGCACGTGCCGTTCATCGCCGTGTCCGTCCGGTCGCTGTGCCACGAGGCCGCCGGCCGCGCGCTCCTGCCGCTGCTGGTGCTGGCGCCGTACGCGGTGTGGCTGGCGGTGTCGATGGACGCGGTCACGCTCAGTCTCGGCGCCGGCCTCGTCGCGCTCGGTGTGGTCGGCAGCGAGCCCGGGCGCAGCCGGTGGTGGGCACTCGGCGCCGGTCTGATGCTCGGCGTGGCCTCCATGTTCAACTACGCCGCAGCGTGGCTCGGCTTCACCGTGCTAGCCGTCAACTTCGTCCGGCGGCGCCCTCTGCTGAACGTCATCGCCGCGGTCGGCGCGATGGTGCCGCTCGCACTCGCGACGCTGGCCGGCTTCTCGTGGCTCGACGGCCTGGCGGCGGCCCGGGACGACTTCTCGGTCCGCGTCGGGCCGCAGCGGTCCTGGCTGCTCTGGGTGGCCCTGGACCTGCTGCTGCTGCTCATCGCCTGCGGACCAGCAGTCGTGCGAGCCGGCCGACGGCTGCGCACCACGCCTGGCTGGCCGTTCCTCGCCGGGGCCGGGCTCGCCATCGTCTTCGCGCTGGCCAGCGGGCTCTCGCGGGGCGAGGTCGAGCGCTCATGGCTGGCGTTCTTCCCCTGGCTGCTGGTGGCGGCCGTCGCGCCGCACTACCGGCCCGCCGGCCCCGGCGAGCCGGACGCAGCTCCGACACCGGTGCTGCTGCTCGGGCTCGGGGCCGCCGGCGCCATCGTCGTGCAGGCGGCATTGAGAACGACCTGGTAGTCCGCCGGTCAGCCGGCGGCGGCCGCCCGGTAGACGTCGGGTTCGAGGTAGATGACGCGAGCCGACGGCGTGGCGGCGCGAACGCGCTCCTCGGCCGCGTCGATGGTGCGCGCCAGGCCGGCCACGTCGCCCGCGTCGATCTCGACCTTCGCCGCCACCAGCAGCTCCTCCGGCCCGAGGTGCAGCGTGCGCAAGTGGATGACCCGGACCACGCCGGGCGTGCCGTCGAGCGAAGCTCGCACGGTCCGGACGTCGGTCGGCGACGCCGCCTCGCCGACGAGCAGGCCCTTGGCCTCGATGCCGACCACCACCGCGACGGCGACGAGCAGCGCGCCGATGCCGATAGTGGCGATGCCGTCCCACACCGCGTCGCCGGTGACGACCGAGAGCAGCAGGCCGACGAGGGCGAGCACCAGGCCGATGAGCGCGGCCACGTCCTCGAGGAGCACGACGGGCAGCTCCGGGATCTTGGTGTGGCGGACGAACCCGTACCAGGACTCGTCGCCCTTGGTGTGCCCGGCCTCCTTCACGGCCGTACGCAGTGAGAACGACTCCAGCCCGATCGCGACGACGAGCACTGCCAGCGCGACGACGGGCTCCTCGACCTTGTGCGGGTGCAGCACCTTCTCGACGCCCTCGTACAGCGCGAACAGCCCGCCGATGCTGAACAGCACGATGGCGACCAGGAAGGCGTAGACGAAGCGCTCGCGTCCGTACCCGAAGGGGTGCTCCTCGTCGGCGGCGCGCTTGGCCCGGCGGCCGCCGATCAGCAGCAGAACCTGGTTGCCCGAGTCGGCCGCCGAGTGGATGGCCTCGGCGAGCATCGACGACGAGCCGGTGATGAGGAAGGCCACCAGCTTGGCGACGGCGATGCCGAGGTTGGCGGCCAGGGCCGCGATGACCGCCTTGGTCCCGCCCTCGGAGGAGCTCATGGGTGCATCTTGTTCATGGACACGGCGTGCTCATGGACACAGCCTGGTCACGCGAGGGCCACCAGGTCGGCGAGGTCGTCGGACCAGGTGTCCTCGGTGCCGTCGGGCAGCAGGAGCACCTTGTCCGGCGACAGGGCCGTGACCGCGCCCTCGTCGTGCGTCACGAGCACGACCGCGCCGCGGTAGCTCGCGAGGGCCCGCAGCACCTCGTCGCGCGAGGCGGGGTCGAGGTTGTTGGTGGGCTCGTCGAGCAGGAGCACGTTGGCCGCGCTGCACACCAGGGCGGCGAGCGCGAGGCGCGTCTTCTCCCCGCCTGACAGGGTGCCGGCCTGCTGGTCGACCACGTCGCCGGAGAACAGGAACGCCCCGAGGGTGCGGCGCAGCTCGGGCAGGCCGGTGTCGGGCGCTGCCGAGCGCAGGTTCTCCAGCACCGAGCGCGACGGGTCGAGCGTCTCGTGCTCCTGCGCGTAGTAGCCCAGGCGCAGCCCGTGCCCCGGCTGCACGTCGCCGGTGTCGGGCCGCTCGACGCCGGCGAGCACCCGCAGCAGCGTGGTCTTGCCCGCGCCGTTGAGCCCTAGCACGACGACCCGCGCCCCCCGGTCGATCGCGAGGTCGACGTCGGTGAACACCTCGAGGCTGCCGTAGGACTTTGACAGCCCCTCGGCGGTCAGCGGCAGCCGGCCGCAGGGTGCCGGGTCGGGGAAGCGCAGCTTGGCGACCTTGTCTGCCACCCGCGTGTCCTCCAGCCCGCTGGCCAGCCGGTCGGCGCGTTTGAGCATCGACTGGGCGGCGCGTGCCTTGGTCGCCTTGGCCCGCATCCGGTCGGCCTGGGCGGTGAGGGTCGCGATCTTCTTCTCGGCGTTGGCCCGCTCCCGGCGGCGGCGCCGCTCGTCGACCTCGCGCTGGCCGAGGTAGGCCTTCCAGCCGACGTTGTAGACGTCGAGCGCGGTGCGGGTGGCGTCGAGGTGGAACACCTTGGTCACGACGTGCTCGAGCAGCTCGACGTCGTGGCTGATCACCACCAGCCCACCGCTGTGCGAGCGCAGGAAGTCGCGCAGCCAGGTGATGGAGTCGGCGTCGAGGTGGTTGGTCGGCTCGTCCAGCAGCAGGGTGTCGGCGCCGGAGAACAGGATGCGGGCCAGTTCCACCCGCCGCCGCTGACCGCCGGACAGCGTGCCAAGCGCCTGGCCCAGCACCCGGTCCGGCAGCCCGAGCGAGGAGCAGATGCGCGCCGCCTCCGCCTCGGCGGCATACCCGCCGAGGCCGCTGAACTCGTCCTCGAGCCGGCCGTAGCGGCGCACCGCCGCGTCGTCGCCGGGATGCTCGGCGAGCGAGGCGGCGAGGGCCCCCATGTCGACGAGCAGGCGGTCGAGCCCGCGGGCCGACAGCACGCGATCGCTCGCGGTCTGCGCGAGGTCGCCGGTGCGCGGGTCCTGCGGCAGGTAGCCGGTCTGGCCGCCGACGGTCACCGTGCCGCCATGCGGCTGCGTCTCCCCCGCGAGCACCCGCAGCGTCGTCGTCTTACCGGCGCCGTTGCGCCCGACGAGGCCGACGCGGTCGCCCGAACCGATCCGGAACGACGCGCCGTCGAGCAGCAGCCGGGAGCCGGCCCGCAGCTCCAGGCCGGTTGCGGTGATCACAGGTGGTCCTTAGGGAGTCGGGCATGCTCGTGAGCGGCGGCAGTGCTCGTGATCCGGGACGTGCTCGTCCAGGCTCGTACGAGCGTGGCCAGGTGCGGCGGGGGGCGGCAGCACTGGCGCGGTATAACCCATGGTACGGGCGCCTGCCTGGCGTACCGTCGGATCACGTGACCCTGACCGCTGCTCCGCCGCTGGCGGGGGACGCCGCAGCGGATCCAGCGGCCGGCGGCCTGCTCTCGCCGCGCTACCGCTGGGCCAGCATCGGCGTGGTCCTCGTCATCACCCTCGCTGCGCTCGAGGGCATGTCGGTCGCCACCGTGATGCCGACTGCCGCGCGCGAGCTCGACGGCCTCGGCCTCTACGCCTGGGGCTTCACCGCCTTCCTCGTCGCCTCGCTCGTCGGCACGGTCGACGCCGGCGCGCGCTGCGACCGCGGACGCGTGGTGCGCGCGTTCCTGCTCGGCCTCGGCGCCTTTGCCGCCGGATGCGTCGTGGCAGGGAGCGCGCGGGCGATGCCGGTGTTCATCCTCGGGCGGGCGATCCAGGGGTACGGCGCGGGCGCCCTCATCGTCGTCGTCTACGTGCTGACCGCACGCCGGTTCCGGGCGGACCAGCGCCCGGCCGTACTCGGCCTGCTGGCTGCCGCGTGGGTCATCCCGGCGCTCGTCGGACCGACGGTGGCGGGTGCGGTGACCCAGACCGTCGGATGGCGCTGGGTGTTCATCGGCCTGCTGCCGTTCGTGCTGCTGGTGCTGGTGCTCCTGGTGCCGACGCTGCGCACGCTGCCCGGCCTCGACGCTGCTCCCCGCGGGGGGACCGCACTGCTGGGCAACGCCGTCCTGCTCGCCGTGGGCGTCGCCATCGTGCAGGCAGGCGCCACCTGGTCGTCCTGGTACGGCGTCGCCGCGATGCTCGCCGGGCTCGCCGTGATGGCCCTCCCACTGCGCCGGCTGCTTCCAGCGGGTGCGTTGCGGCTCTCGGCCGGCCTCGGCGCGACCATCTCCGCTCGTGGCCTGCTGGCCGGCTCGTTCCTCGGCGCCGAGGCGTACCTGCCGCTGACCCTGACCGCGGTCCACCACCAGTCGCCCGCGCGCTCCGGCCTCCCGCTGACGTTCGCGGCCCTCAGCTGGGCCAGCGCGTCGTGGCTGCAGGGGCGCCGGTGGCAGTCCGTCAGCCGCAGCCGGCTGACCGCCATCGGCTTCGCGATCCTCGCCGCCGGCCTCGGCATCCTCGCGCTCGTCGCGCTGGCGTCGGTGCCGGTGTGGGTCGCCGTCCTCGCCTGGCTCGTGGCAGGCGCGGGGATGGGCCTCGCAATGCCGTCGATCTCCGTGGCGACGATGGCCGCGTCGAGCGAGGACGAGCAGGGCGAGAACTCCGCTGCGCTGCAGGTGTCCGACTCGGCGGGCAGCGTCGTCACCATCGCGGTCGGTGGCGCGCTGGTAGCGGCAGCGACCAACGCCGGGCACGGCATCGGACCGGCGGTGCTCACCGTCGACGTGCTGATGGCCACCCTCGCGCTGGTCGGACTGCTGGCGGCACGGCGGATGCGCGCCTGACCCGCTGCTTGCCGAGGGGCCTCAGACCTGCGACAGCAGGTGGTCGCGGCGGCGCTCGAGGACCTCGACGGTGGCCGTCGCCGACCCCGGGCCCGGCACCACGGCGCGCAGCCGGGCGTGCACCATCGCGTGCGGCGTCCCGGTGCGGGCGGCTACTCGCCCGACCAGCGCATTGACCTCGCGCCGCAGCGCCGCAGCGCGCCATGCGGCGCCGGCCATCCCCGGCTCGGGCTCGGGCTCGTCCTCAGCGCCCGCACCGCCCGGCCCGTCAAGCGACGGCAGCTGCGGAACACCCGAGACGGCCCGGCGCCGGATCTCGCCGTCGCGCCGGGCGAGCAGCGTAGCGGTCTGCTCGGGCGAGAGCAGCCCGGGCAGCCCCAGCAGGCCGAGCTCCTCGTCCCCGACGGTCTCGTCGGGCGACCTCACCTGCGGCTGGTCCGCCAGCACGGCGCGCCCCTCGTGCAGCACGTGGGCGAACTCCGCCTGAGCCTCCAGCGCCTCGAAGCCGCCGAGCCCGCTCGGAGCACGCTCGGCCGGCGGCAGCGGGTCGAGCCCCTCGTCGTCACCCGAGCGCACGGTGATGACGTGGTTGCGCTCCTGCTCCAGCTCGGCCGCGAGGGCCAGCAGTGGCCGCACCGCCGGCAGGAAGACGGTGGCCGACTCCCCCGGCCGGCGGGCGCGCACTACCCGCCCGACGGCCTGCGCGAAGAACAGCGGGGTCCGGTAGGAGGTCAGCCAGGCCAGGCACGCGGCACGCGGGACGTCGACCCCCTCGGAGATCATCCGGACGCACACCGCAATCCGCTCGTCGCTGCCGCCGAAGCGGCGCAGGCGCTCGCTCGCCTTGGGGTCGTCGGACAGGATGACCGCCGGCTTGACGCCGGTCACGCGGGTGACGATCCGCGCGTAAGCCCGCGCCGAATTCTGGTCGGATGCCAGCACGATGCCGGCCGCATCCGGCATCCCGCCCTCCCGCAGCTGGGTCAGCCGGTCGTCCATCGCGGCGATGACGTGCGGGACCCACTCCCCCTTGGGGTCGAGCGCCGTCCGCCACGCCTGCGCCTCCGCGTCGCGGGTGAGCTGCTCGGTCAGCGATGCCGCGACGACCTCACCCGCGTTGTTGCGCCAGCGCGAGACACCGGTGTAAGCGGCGAAGACGACCGGTCGCACCACAGCGTCGTCGAGCGCGTCGCGGTAGCTGTAGCCGTGGTCGGCCAGGCTCCGCAGCCCCTCCTCGGGCCCGCTGGTGTCGGCCTCGTACCGCACGAACGGGATGCGCTCGTCGGGGCGGGTGCGAAACGGGGTGCCGGTCAGGGACAGCCGCCGCCGCGCCGGCTCGAACGCCTCCTCGACCGCCTCACCCCAGGTCAGCCCGTCGCCGGCGTGGTGCACCTCGTCGAGGACGACGAGCGAGCGCCGGGCCGACGTGCGGGCCCGGTGCAGCAGCGGCCGGCCGGCGACCTGGGCGTAGGTCGTCACGTAGCCGGCGAGGCCGGGACGGACCGGACCGACGCTGTTGGGCAGCGCCGGGTCGAGGTCGATACCCACCGCGGCGCCGGCGAGCGCCCACTGCGTCCTCAGGTGGTCGGTGGGGCAGACGACGACGACCCGGTCGACCTGCCGGGTGTCGAGCAGCCGCCGGGCGAGGGCAAGGGCGAACGTCGTCTTGCCCGAGCCCGGGGTCGCCGTGACGAGGAAGTCGCGCGGCGAGCACTGGGTGTACTGCGCGAGCGCGCGCTGCTGCCAGGCCCGAAGCGCAGTGCCACCCGCTGGGGCCGCCGCCTCGAGTGAACCCGGGTCGGGGCTCGAACGGGCAGCGGGACGCACTCGCCCCACCCTGCCAAAGCCGAGCGGGACACGCGCGCAGGGACACGCTGCACTCAACCGCCGCAGGCTGGGCCAGAATCACAGGCATGGGACGCGCGGCGTGAAGGGCGACCGGGTCGAGGTCGTCGTCGACGCAGGCGGCGAGGCGCGCACCTACGAGGTGACCGCGACCCGTGCCGGGCGCCGGGTCGACGTCCGAGTGGGCCGCGGCGTCGTCGAGGTCACCGAGGTGACCCGCGGCGGCACGACGGTCCGGACCGCCCGGTTCATGGCGAGCCGGGTGCTCGCCCTGGTGGAGCATCCGGCGGACGAGTCGGGACCGGCGGACGAGGCCGAGACCGCCCAGCCCCGGGCCCGCGGCCGCCGCCCGGCCGCATCCGAGAGCACGCCGTGGGACGAGGTGGCGCTGCCGCTGAGTTCTGGACACCCCCCAGCCGGCAGCCAATAGTGCAAGCGTTCGGCGGGTGGCCGCTGGAGCAGCCCCGACGAGAGGTCACTGATGCCCGCCTCTGAGCACCAGCCCAAGCCTCAGCCGCTCGCGTGCATCCTGCCGCCACACATCCTCAGCGCCATCGCCCGCAACGGCACCGAGGCCCAGCGAGCGGCCGCGCTCGACGCACTGTCGGTCGACCACACCATTCGCTCCCTCCGCGCGACCCAGGGGCTGGGCAGTCCCCACCCCTTCGCAGCCGGCGGCGTGCTGCCCACCCCGCTGCCGCACCGCACCGTCTACGACTCGGCGCACCAGGAGCTGAGCCCGCCGAGCGGCACGGTCGTGCGCCAGGAGGGCTCTCCCGCGGTGCAGGACGCCGCGGTGAACGAGGCGTACGACGGCCTCGGCGCCACCTTCGCGCTCTACCTCGACGCGTTCGACCGCAACTCCATCGACGACGCCGGCCTGCCGCTTGCCGCCTACGTCCACTTCGGCGCCGACTACGACAACGCGTTCTGGGACGGCGCCGAGATGGTGTTCGGCGATGGTGACGGCACCCTGTTCAACCGCTTCACGGTCAGCCTCGACGTCATCGGCCACGAGCTCACCCACGGGGTCACCGAGAAGGAAGCCGGGCTGACCTACCACGGGCAGTCCGGCGCCCTGAACGAGTCGTTGAGCGACGTCTTCGGCTCGCTGGTCAAGCAGCATGCGCTGGGCCTGAGCGCCGAAGCGGCCGACTGGCTGATCGGGGCGGGCCTGCTGGCGCCAGGGGTGCAGGGGCGGGCGCTGCGCGACATGCGCAACCCCGGCACCGCCTACGACGATCCGACCCTGGGCAAGGACCCGCAGCCCGCCGAGATGACCGGCTACGTCACGACGACGAAGGACAATGGCGGGGTCCACCTCAACTCGGGCATCCCCAACCGCGCCTTCTCCCTCAGCGCCCTGGCCATCGGCGGCAACGCCTGGGAGACGGCAGGGCACATCTGGTACGAGACGCTGCTCGACGCCCGGCTCCGGCCGGGCACCCAGTTCCGCGGCTTTGCGACCATCACCGTCCGGCACGCCAAGGCGCATGGCTCAGCAGCCGCCGCCGCGGTGACCGACGCGTGGCGGCAGGTGGGGGTGCTGACCTGACCAGCCCCGCGGCCGCCGGTGCCTCGACCACCATCGAGCTGGAGCGCACCGGTGGTTTCGCGGGCCTCACGCGGACCGTCCGGGTGCCCCGCGCCGAGGTTCCACCCGAGTTGGCGGGGGCTCTCGACCGCGCCCTGGCCGCGCCGTCGGCCAGGCCTGCCCGGGGCGCCGGCGGGGCAGACCGCTTCACCTACGTGCTGCGCCACGACGGCCAGCAGGTCCAGCTCGGCGAGGCGGACCTCGACCCGGAGACACGCCAGCTGGTCGGCTGGCTGATGGCTCGCTTCGCAGCGGGCCGGCTGCGCGAGGACTGATCGTCATGCCGACACAGCGCGATCATCTATGCCGGACAAAGTGGGCAACAGCCCCGCTTGTCGATCGCGATGTGTCGCTTGCCGACACAACGCGATCGTCTCGACCGGATAGAACGGACGAATACCTCGCATGTCGATCACGTTGTGTCGGTACGTCGCGCTGTCCCGCTCGCGATGCAACGCGATCGCCACCGGCGGCCGCCGTGAGCGATTGATGAGGTCGCCATGGATGCTTTGGCAGGCAACGTGCCCACCGCAGGCGTGGGTCGCACTGGGCGGATCGGCTCTCTCGGCAGCGGCTCCCCCGGCGGCCAGGCACCCATGCCTAGTTCTGGAGCTGACGGGCAGGAGCGGACCATGACCCAGAAACCCGGCCGGATGTGGCTGGTGCGCCACGGCGCGACCGAGTGGAGCGAGTCGGGCAAGCACACCGGCACCACCGACGTCACGCTGCTCGAGTCAGGGGAGGCAGCGGCCCGGGCGCTGGCCCCGCTGCTGGCCGAGCAGTCGTTCGCGCTCGCCCTGTCGAGCCCGCTCATCCGGGCGCGCCGCACGGCCGAGCTCGCGGGCCTGCACCCCGAGATCACCGACGACCTGCGCGAGTGGGACTACGGCGACTACGAGGGCCGGACCACGGCAGAGATCCGCCAAGACGCGCCCGACTGGACGATCTTCTCCGACGGCGCCCCCAACGGCGAGCTCGCCGGCGAGGTGGCCGCCCGGGTCGACCGGGTGATCGAACGCGCCCGGGAGGCCGCAAAAGGCGGCCAGGACGTCGTCTGCGTGGCGCACGGGCATGTCCTGCGGGTACTCGGCGTCCGCTGGGTCGAGATGGCGCCCGAGGACGGCTGCCACTTCAAGCTCGGCACGGCCGCCCTGTGCATCCTTGGCTACGAGCATGAGCACCCCGCGATCGAGCTGTGGAACTACACCTCGCACGTGCCGGGCTGACGCCACGGGACGGGCCGGCAGCTAGTGCGCGAGGAGCTGCCCCAGCCGGCGGGTCAGCTTCATGTTCTCGGAGTAGTCGACCGGAACGACGACGACGGACGGCCGGTCGAGCACGTCGAACGCCCGCTTGAGCGCCGGCCGCAGCTCGTCGGTCGAGGTCACCCGCTCGGCGTGGCAGCCGAATCCCTCGGCCACTGCGACGAAGTCGGGGTTGACGAAGTCGGTGCCGAAGTGACGCCCGAACTCGATGTCCTGCTTCCAGGAGATGAGCCCGTACCCGCCGTCCTCCCACACGAGCATCACCGGGTTGACGCCCAGGCGCACGCCCGTCGCCAGCTCCTGGATGTTCATCAGGAAAGCGCCGTCACCGCACAGCGCGACCACCCGCCGGTCGGGGTGCACCAGCTTGGCAGCGATCGAGCCCGGGAGCGAGATGCCCATGGAGCAGAACCCGTTGGTGATCAGGCAGCTGTTCGGCGTGTAGGTCGGGTACTGCCGCGCCACCCACATCTTGTGGGCGCCGACGTCGCTGATGAGGATGTCGTCGTCGGCCATCTCGGCCCGCAGCTCGGTGAGGATGCGCTGCGGCTTCACCGGGAACGACGCGTCCTCGGCGAACTCGTCGCTGATCTCGCGGGTCAGCGTCTCGCGGTACTGGGCCCAGATCGACACGTCGTCGAAGCGGTGGGCGTCGGTCAGCCGCTCGTTGATCGCCCACAGCGCCGCAGCCACATCGCCGACGACCTCGACGTTCGGCTGGTAGAAGCCGTCGACCTCGGCGGGCTCGAAGTCGATGTGCAGCACGTGCTTGCTGCGCCCGACGTTCCACCGCGACGGGTGCCACTCGACCATGTCGTAGCCGACGGTGATGACGAGGTCGGCCGACTCGAACACCTCGGTGACGTAGTCGCGGCTGCCCAGGCCCGCGGCGTACAGGCTGCGCGGGTGCCGGTCGGACAGCGCGCCCTTGGCCATGAACGTCATCGCCGCGTAGATCCCGGTGTTCTCGACCAGCCGCAGTAGCTGGGGCGTCACCCTGGTCCGCGCGCATCCGGCGCCCACCAGCAGCACCGGACGCTCCGCCCGGGCGATCAGGTCGAGCGCCTGCTCGATGCTGCGCTCGTCGGCGATCGGACGCCGGACCTTCAGCGGCGGCGTGATCGGTGCCTGGTGCACCTCGTGCTTGGCGATGTCCTCGGGCAGCTCGATGTGCGTGGCACCGGGCTTCTCCTGAATGGCCGTCTTGAACGCCTTGCGCACGATTTCGGGGATGACGCGCTCGTCGCGGATCGAGGACGCCCACTTGGTGATCGGCCCGAACATCTGCACGACGTCCATGTTCTGGTGCGACTCCTTGTGCAGCCGCGTCGTCGCCCCCTGCCCGGTGATCGCCACCAGCGGGCTGTGGTCCATGTTGGCGCTGGCCACGCCGGTGACGAGGTTCGTCGCACCCGGGCCGAGGGTCGCGAGGCAGACGCCGGGCCGGCCGGTCAGCCGGCCCCAGACGTCGGCCATGAACGCGGCGCCCTGCTCGTGGTGCGTCGGGACGAACCGGATCGGCGAGTCGCGCAGTGAGAGCAGGACGTCGGCGTTCTCCTCCCCCGGCACGCCGAAGATGTACTGCACGCCCTCGGCCTCGAGGCACCGCAGGAACAGGTCGCTGGACTTCATTTCGGCTCGAGGTCAAGCGAGGCGCTGTTCATGCAGTACCGCTCGCGCGACGGGCCGGGGCCGTCGGGGAACACGTGCCCGAGGTGCGAGCCGCACCGGGCGCACCGCACCTCCGTGCGCGACATCCCGTAGGCGCGGTCCTCGACGAGCTCGACGGCGTCGCGGGTGGCCGGCTCGGTGAAGCTCGGCCAGCCGGTGCCGCTGTCGTACTTGGTCGAGGCGTCGAACAGCCGGGCCCCGCATGCGCCGCAGGAGTAGACGCCGTCACGCTTGTCATAGGTGTAGGCGCCGGTGAAGGCGGGCTCGGTGCCGGCCTTGCGCAGGACCGCGTACCGCTCGGGATCGAGCTCCTGCCGCCACTGCTCGTCGGTCTTGGCTACCGCGTATGTCTTGCCGTCGCTGGTCACAGCACGGTCAACGTGCCGCCCGGAACCCGTGTTCCGACCGAGCGCGGCACGCACGCTGTCCAGCAGGCCCACGAATGCCTCCTCTACTGGGCTGACAGCACGCGGTAGACGTCGAAGACGCCCTCGGTCGCGCGCACCGCCGCGAGCACGTGGCCGAGGTGCTTGGTCTCGCCCATCTCGAAGGTGAACCGGCTGACCGCCACGCGGTCACGGGTCGTCGTGACCGACGCCGACAGGATGTTGACGTGCATGTCCGAGAGCACCCGGGTGATGTCGGACAGCAGGCGGGTGCGGTCGAGCGCCTCGACCTGGATGGCCACCAGGAACACCGACCCTGAGGTCGGCGCCCACTCCACGGGCACCATGCGCTCCGGGTGGTCGGCCTGCAGCGACGTGGCGTTGAGACAGTCCTGCCGGTGCACCGAGACGCCCTTGCCGCGGGTGACGAAGCCGCCGATCGTGTCGCCCGGCATCGGGGTGCAGCAGCGGGCCAGCTTGACCCAGACGTCCGGCGCGCCCTGCACGACGACGCCGGGGTCGCCGGCGGGCAACGGCTTGCGCCGGGTCGGCAGGGTGGTCTCGGCGATGTCCTCGGTGGCACCCTCCGGGCCGCCGAGGGAGGCAACGAGCTTCTGCACCACGGTCGACGCCTGCAGGTGCTTCTCGCCGACGGCGGCGTAGAGCGCGGAGACGTCGGCCATCCGCAGCTCGGTGGCGAGCGTCACCAGCGCCTCGCCCGAGAACAGCCGCTGGATCGGCAGGCCTTGCTTGCGCATCGCCCGGACGATCGCGTCGCGACCCTCCTCGATCGCGTCCTCGCGGCGCTCCTTGGCGAACCACTGCCGGATCTTGGTCCGGGCCCGGGAGGAGGTGACGAAGCCGAGCCAGTCGCGGCTCGGCCCGGCGGTCGCCGACTTGGAGGTGAAGATCTCGACGGTGTCACCGTTGTCGAGCGGGCTCTCCAGCGGGACGAGCCGGCCATTGACCCGTGCCCCGATGCACCGGTGCCCCACTTCGGTGTGCACCGCGTACGCGTAGTCGACCGCCGTTGCACCCGAGGGCAGGCTGACGACGTCGCCCTTCGGGGTGAACACGAAGACCTCGGCGGCCGACAGGTCGAACCGCAGGCTGTCGAGGAACTCGCCCGGGTCGCTGGTCTCCTTCTGCCAGTCGAGGATCTGCCGCAGCCAGGTCATCTGGTCGGTGCCGGCCAGCGGAGACTCCCGGTGCTCGGGCTCGGCTGGCCGGCCGGTGGGCCCACTGCCGTCCTTGTACTTCCAGTGCGCGGCGATGCCGTACTCGGCCCGGTGGTGCATGGCCGTGGTGCGGATCTGCAGCTCGACGGGCTTGCCCTCCGGCCCGATCACCGTGGTGTGCAGCGACTGGTACATGTTGAACTTGGGCATCGCGATGTAGTCCTTGAACCGGCCTGGCACCGGCTGGAAGCTCGCGTGGATCGTGCCCAGCGTGGCGTAGCAGTCGCGGACCGTGTCGACCAGGATGCGGATGCCCACCAGGTCGTAGATGTCGCCGAACTCGCGCCCGCGGCCGATCATCTTCTGGTAGATCGAGTAGTAGTGCTTGGGCCGGCCGGTGACCGTCGCCTTGATCTTGGCGTCACGCAGCTGGCTCGACACCTGCTGGGTCACCTGCGCCAGGTAGGTGTCGCGGCTCGGCTGCCGGTCGCTGACCAGCCGGACGATCTCCTCGTACCGCTTCGGGTACAGGGTGGCGAACGAGAGGTCCTCGAGCTCCCACTTGATCGTGTTCATGCCCAGCCGGTGCGCCAGCGGGGCGAAGATCTCCAGCGTCTCCCGTGCCTTCTTCTCCTGCTTGTCCGGCGGCAGGTAGCGCAGCGTGCGCATGTTGTGCAGCCGGTCGGCGAGCTTGACGACCAGCACGCGGGGGTCGCGGGCCATCGCCACGACCATCTTGCGGATCGTCTCGGACTGCGCATCGCGCGCGGCCGCCTCGCGGCTGGCCGTGTCGGAGGTACGCACCTTGTCGAGCTTGGTGACGCCGTCGACGATGACGGCCACGAGCTCGCCGAAGTCGCGCCGGATCTCGGTGACCCCGACCGCCGTGTCCTCGACCGTGTCGTGCAACAGCGCGGCGGCGAGCGTCGCAGCGTCCATCCCCAGGTCGGCGAGGATGCTCGCCACCGCCAGCGGATGGGTGATGTACGGGGCGCCGCTGCGCCGCTTCTGCCCCTCGTGGGCGCGTTCGGCGAGCTCGTAGGCCCGGACCACCAGCTGGGTGTCGGCCTTGGGATGGTTGTCGCGAAGGGAGCGCAGCAGCGGCTCCAGGGCGCTGGCCGGGACGGTACTGCGACCGGTGCTGAGCCGGGCGAGGCGCCCGCGTACCCCGCGGGTCGCTGTTACGGCAGTGGCCGGCGCGCCGGGAGCGTGCTCCCGCCCGAGCCGCGGGATGACGGCAGCAGCGGCAGGCGTGGTGGTGGCCGTACGGCCGGCGGCGGCGTCGCTCGCGGCCCGATCACGCAGGGCAGGGTCGAGGTCGTCGGCCGCGGCCAGCCGCTCGTCGGCCTCGACGGGCGCGCGCGGCTCGACGTGTGGGGGGGCTGCTTCGGGCAACGGCGGCGCCTCCTCGCTCGATCCTCAGCGTATCCCCGGCTAGCGAGATGCTTGCAGGGTCACACTTCCTGCAGGGCGGTGATGGATAGTCCAGGAAGCCGGGCGCGGCCACCCAGGAACAGCAGCTCGATCAGGACGACCACGCCGACGACCTCACCACCAGCGTCCTCGACCAGGCCCCTCGCGGCCTGCCCGGTCCCACCGGTGGCGAGGACGTCGTCGACCAGGAGCACCCGCTCCCCCGCCCGCAGCGCGTCGTGCTGCACTTCCAGGGTGGCGGTGCCGTACTCCAGGTCGTAGGTCCGTGCCGAGGTGGCTCCGGGCAGCTTGCCCGCCTTGCGGATCGGGACGAGCCGGGCACCGCAGGCCAGCGCCGTGGGGGCGGCGAGCAGGAAGCCGCGAGCCTCGATGCCGGCCACCGTCGTTGCCCCGCTGCTGCGCGCAATGTCGGCGACGGCTCCGATCACGGCCGAGAAGGCGGTGGGGTCGCCCAGCAGCGGGTTGATGTCCTTGAACATGACGCCGGGGCTCGGGAAGTCGGGGACGTCGCGCACCAGCGACGTGACCGCGCGGCGAGCGGCATCCAACCGCCCCGCCTCCGGCGCCGCGTCCTGGCTCACCGGCGCTTCTTGCCGCTCGGCCGACCCGGCTTGCTGCGGCGAGCCGGGCGACGGGTGGCGCCGGTAGGCCGGGCTAGTTGCGCAGGCTGCCCTGAACGCGGCTGGGCGGGAACCGCAGCCGGCGACCCGAGCTCGTCCCGGGCGTCGCCGCCTTCCTCGCCCGCCGGTCGCTCGAGCAGGGCGACACCCCCACCGGCCTGCTCCGGCAGCCGCGCGCCTCCGAGCTCGGCCGACGCCGCCGGCCGGGCGGCCGCCTGCTGCGAACGGGCGACCCGCGCCTCGAGCGCCTTGATCTTGGGCTCACGCAGCTTGAAGTCGACGAGCAGCGGCGCCGCGATGAAGATCGAGGAGTACGCACCGGAGGCCAGCCCGATGAACTGGGCGAGCGCCAGGTCCTTGAGCGTGCCCGCGCCGAGGAGTCCTGCGCCGATGAATAGCAGCGCCGCGACCGGGAGCAGGGCGATGAGCGAGGTGTTGATCGAGCGCGAGAGCGTCTGGTCGACGGCGTCGTTGACCGCCGCGGTGTAGCTGCGCCGGCCTGCGGCGACGACCCCGGCGGTGTTCTCCCGGATCTTGTCGAACACCACCACCGTGTCGTAGAGCGAGAAGCCGAGGATGGTGAGCAGAGCGATCACCGTCGAGGGCGTCACCTCGAAGCCGACCAGCGAGTAGATGCCGGCGGTGATCAGCAGATCGTGCAGCAGGGCGACGATCGCGGCCGCCGCCATCTTCGGCTCGTACCTGATGGAGATGTAGACGACGACGAGGACCAGGAAGGCGACGAGGCCCTGCAGCGCCTTGCTGGTGATCGAGGCGCCCCACGAGGCACCGACGGTCGAGACGCTGACCGCCGACGCCGGTATGCCCAGCTTGGTCTGCAGCGCCGTCGACACCTGCTTGAGCTGCGGCTCGTCCAGCGGACGGGTCTGGATGCGGATGCGCCCGCTGCCCGCCAGCGACTGCGCCGACTCCACCTGGGCACCGGTGCCGGCGACGGCCGCCCGGGCCGTGGACACCGAGGCCGATCGGGCCGGAACCTCGAAGGACGCCCCGCCCTTGAAGTCGATCCCGAGCTGGAAGCCTCGGATGAGCAGGCTCGCCAGGCTGATCAGGACGACGATCGCGCTGAGCGTGTACCACCGGCGGCGGTGCCCGATGAAGTCGTAGTGGATCTCGCCCCGGTAGAGGCGGCGCAGCAGCGACACGTCAGTCCTTCCCACCGGTCGTCGTCGACTCGGCGAGCTCGCGTTTCGCCAGGCGTAGCCGCGTGGGAGCGGCGGGTGCCTGGCCGCCGGCGGACCCCTTGACGGTCAGGCCGCTGTACCGGGAGGTGGAGAAGAAGCTGCGGCGCACGAGCAGCGTGACGACGGGCTTGGTGAAGATGAACACGACGACGACGTCGAGCAGCGTCGACAGGCCGAGGGTGAACGCGAAACCCCTGACCGAGCCGATCGACAGGAGGTACAGGGTCGCCGCCGCCAGGAACGAGACGAAGTCTGCCGACAGGATGGTGCGCTTCGCGCGGGCCCAGCCGCGCTCCACGCCGCTGCGGACGGTGCGGCCCTCACGCACCTCGTCCTTGAGCCGCTCGAAGAACACGACGAACGAGTCGGCGGTGATGCCGACGGCCACGATGAGGCCGGCGATGCCCGCGAGACTCAGCGTGAAGCCGATGGCGGCGCCGAGCAGGCAGATGCTGGCGTACACGAGCGCCCCGCTGACCAGCAGCGAGGCGATGGTGACCAGGCCGAGCGCGCGGTAGTACAGCAAGCAGTACAGGACGACGAGGGCCAGCCCGATGCCGCCGGCGAGCAGGCCGGCCTGCAGCGAGTCGCGGCCGAGGGTCGCCGAGATGGAGTCGACCTGCTGCTGGCGGAAGGCGATCGGCAGCGCCCCGTAGCGCAGGATGTTGGCGAGATCGTTGGCGGACTTCTGGTCGAACGAGCCGCTGATTTCGGCTGAGCCGGCGATCCGCTCGTTGATGGTGGGCGCCGACTGGACGACGCCGTCGAGCACGATCGCGACCTGCTTGCCCGTTGTCGCCGCCGTCAGGTTGGTGAACTTCGTCTGCCCGCGGTTGGTGAAGTTGACCTCGACGACCCACTGCCCGTTGCTCTGGCCCTGGCTCGTCTGACTGATGGTCGCGGTCGCGCCTGCGACGTCGCTGCCGACGACAGCGGCCGGCTTCAGCAGGTACTTCTCGGCGCCGGACTTGTCGCATGCCGCCACCCAGTCACTGGGCTGGTCGGTGCTGACCGTGCCCTTGCGGGCATCGGTCGCAGTGCACTGCAGCTTGCTGTAAGCGAGAACAGCGGCCGTCGGGGGTGTACTGGCGGCTCCCGCAGCAGGGCTGGCAGCAGCGGGCGCCGGCACGGGCGAGGCTGAGGCCTTGGCCGAGGCACTGGGACTGGCGCTGGCGCTCGGCGTGCCAGCGGCCGCCGTCAGCGCCTGGCTGAGCACCCGGGGACGAGCCGACGCGCTCGGTGAGGGCTTGATGACGGCGCCCGGTGCCGCGCTCGGCGCCGCGCTCGGCGTGGGCGTGGCCTTCGTGCTGGGTGTGGCGCTAGGAGCGGCGGACGGGGCTGCGCTGGGAGCCGGGGCGGCCGGCGCGGTCGATGCGGAGGCGGCCACCTCGCGGAAGCGCAGCTGCGCGGTCTGCCCCACCAGGTCGACGACCTCGTCGCGGCCCTTGCCGGGCACGGCGATCTCGATGTTGTCGTTGGCGCGCCGGACGTCGGCTTCCGAGACGCCGAGGCCGTTGACGCGCTGGCGGATGATGTCGACGGCCTTGTCGATCGCACCCGAGTCCGGCCGCTTGCCGGACCCTCCCGTCAGCACCGGCGTCAGCGTGACGCTGGTGCCGCCCTGCAGGTCGAGCCCGAGCCGCGGTGTCGTCGCACGGCTGAGGACCATCCCGAGGCCGAGGAGCACGATCGCGAGCACCAGGCCGCCGATCCGCAGCCACATCGGGCGCGCCGGGCTGCCACCTCTGGAGCGGCGGGACGAACGGCGGGCCACGGATGCTTGCCTTTCGTCGGGGGCGTCAGGGGGAATCAGGGCGCTTCGAGGGCGTCGGTCACGAGAACGGCGGACAGGGGCGGGTCGACGTCAGCCGGCCGGTGCAGGGAGCCGGGCTCGGCGCTGCCTCGTGGGGGTATCGGCCCGCACGGCGGCGACGGAAGCGGCGACCTCGACCCGGTGGCTCAAGCGAGCCGCTCTGACACGGGCGGCGGCTGGTCGTCCGGCGGCAGCTTGCGCAGTGACACCTCCTCGTCCTGCACCCTTCGCAACGCGCCGGATGAGCCGGACGTGCCCGTCGTGCTGCCATCGGCGCCGTCGTCCGAACCGCCCAGCGCGTCACCCGGCCGGGACACCACGCGAGCGATCGACGCCGCCTCGAACTGGCAGACGACGCCGGGTGCGACCTCCAGCGAGACCACGCCGCCGTCGACGGACTGAACTGTCGCGTGCAGCCCCCCGGCCGTGACGACGACGGCCCCGGGACCGAGGCCCTGCCGCGCCCGGGCGAGGGCCGAGCGGCGGCGCCGCTGGCTGAGGAACATGAAGGCGACGAACACGATGAGGATGAGGGGCAGGATCAGCGTGCCGACCCCGCCACTGTTGCTCGTCGCGGCAAGTACTGCTGCGCTGGTCATCACGCGGTCATCCTAGGGTCAATCGGCCACCTGCTGGCAGTAGCGGCTACTCGAACAGCGACGGCGGCGGGGACGGCGTTGCTGGTGCTGGTGGCCGCTCGCCCAGATGCTGCCAGGCCGCCGGCGTCGCGACGCGGCCCCGCGGCGTCCGGGCGAGCAGGCCAGCGCGCAGCAGGTAGGGCTCGACGACCTCCTCCACCGTCTCGGGCTGCTCCCCCACCGCCACCGCCAGCGTGCTCAGACCGACCGGGCCGCCCCCGAAACGCCGCACCAGCGCCGTGAGGACCTCGCGGTCGAGGCGGTCGAGGCCGAGCTCGTCGACGTCGAACACTGCCAGCGCGCTGCGCGCCACCTCGCCAGTGACGATGCCGTCGGCCCGTACCTCCGCGTAGTCGCGGACCCGCCGCAGCAGGCGGTTGGCGATGCGCGGAGTGCCGCGGGAGCGGTGCGCCACCTCGTCGGCGCCCTCGCTCGTCAGCCGGATCCCGAGCAGGGCCGCTGAGCGGTCGAGGACGCGGCGCAGGTCCGGCTCGTCGTAGAAGTCGAGGTGGGCGACGAAGCCGAACCGGTCGTGCAGCGGCGCGGTCAGCAGGCCGGCCCTGGTCGTGGCGCCGACCAGGGTGAACGGTGCGACCTCGAGCGGGATCGCCGTCGCCCCCGCACCCTTTCCGAGGATCACATCGACGCGGAAGTCCTCCATCGCGGAGTACAGCAGTTCCTCGGCCGGCCGAGCCATGCGGTGGATCTCGTCGAGGAACAGCACCTCCCCGGGAGCCAGGCTCGTGACGATGGCGACCAGATCGCCTGCACGCTCGATGGCAGGCCCGCTGGTGATGCGTAGGGACACGCCCAGCTCGGCCGCCACGATCATCGCGAGTGTGGTCTTGCCGAGGCCCGGCGGCCCGGACAGCAGCAGGTGGTCCGGCGGGCGCCCGCGCGCCACCGCCCCCTCGAGCACGATGGCGAGCTGCTCGCGCACCTTGGGCTGGCCGACGAACTCCGCCAGGCTCCGCGGCCGCAGCGCCGCCTCGAACCCCCGCTCGTCGGGGGCCACGACCGGGCTGACGATCTCGACGCCGTCCGGCAGGTGGGCATCCGGTGCCACGCGCTCGGTCCTGGGACCGGTCATAGGGTCCGTCATGGGCTCGGCCGCAGCACGGCGAGAGCCTGGCGCAGCAGCATCGGCACGGAGGCCGTCGCGTCCGCCCCGTCGGCCACCCCGCCCCCCGCCCCATCGGCGACTGCGGCCACCGCCACCTCCGCATCGCGCACCGGGTAGCCGAGGGCGACGAGCGCCTCGCGCACCTGGTCCTGCCACGCCGGGACCGTTCGCCGCTGCGGCGGCTGCTCGATGGTGCCGAGCGGCGGCCCGAGCCGGTCGCGCAGGTCGAGGACGATGCGCTGTGCCCCCTTGCGGCCGATGCCCGGCACCCTGGTCAGGGCGGCGAGGTCCTCGGTCGCGACCGCTCGGCGGATGTCGTCGGGACGGAGCACCGCAAGCACGGCCTGGGCCAGCCGCGGCCCTACCCCGGAAGCCGTCTGCAGTGCCTCGAAGATCTCCTTCTCGTCGGCGTCGGCGAAGCCGTACAAGGTCAGCTCGGTCTCTCGGACGACGAGCGCGGTGGCGAGCGCGGCCGGCTCCCCGACCCGAAGCCGGGCCAGTGTGGCGGGGGCGCACTGCACCGACAGGCCGATCCCGCCGACCTCGACCACGGCGGCGTCCAGACCGAGGCTCGCCACGCGTCCGGCCACGCTGGCGATCACGAGCCGACCCGTCCCGGGACGATCCGGCCCGCGAACGACGCGCTACGGCCAGCACCCGGGGCGACCCGCTGCGCGCCGCCCGCGCCCGAGAGCCGGACGAGCGCCGTGCCGCGCCACAGATGGCAGATCGCAAGGGCCAGCGCATCAGCAGCATCCGCCGGGGTCGGCCGGTCGGAGAGCTGCAGGAGCCGGGTCACCATCGTCGTGACCTGCGCCTTGTCGGCCCGGCCCGACCCGGTCACCGCGGCCTTGACCTCGCTCGGGGTGTGCAGGGCGACGGGCAGCCCGCGGCGCGACGCGGCAACGATGGCTACCGCCCCGGCCTGGGCCGTGCCCATCACGGTTCGTACGTTGGCCTGGCTGAACACCCGCTCGACAGCGACGGCGTCGGGGCGGTGCTCGTCGAGCCACGCCTCGACCGCTGTCTCGATGCCGCACAGGCGCCGCCCGATGTCGTCGCCAGCGGCGGTACGGACCACGCCGACGGCCACCAGGCTCGCCTGGCCCGGTCGGAAACCGTCGACCACGCCCAGGCCGCACCGGGTGAGGCCGGGGTCCACGCCGAGCACGCGCACAGCACCTCCCGAGGGGCGAGGACGACGAACGCCTGTTCGACCGTAGCCGCCACCCGGCACCGGGCCGGGCAGGACGCGGGGCGTGTCGGGGCGGGCACCGCAGGCGATGGGCTTGTCCGCCGCGAGGGATGGGCGTACTAGCCGCAGGCGATGGGCGTACTGGTCAGCCGAGCTGGAACGGGTCGCGGGTACCACCGGTCAGTTCGATGAACACCGACTTGGTCTCGGTGTACTCGTTCAGCGCCTCGATGCCGTTCTCGCGGCCCATTCCGCTGGCGCCGAAGCCCCCGAAGGGCATGTTCGGCGCGACGACCCGGTAGGCGTTGACCCACACCGTGCCCGCACGCAGTTTGGCCGCAACGCGGTGGGCCCGGTGCACGTCCTTGGTCCAGACCGCTCCCGCCAGGCCGTACGGGGTGTCGTTGGCGAGCCGGAGCGCCTCGTCCTCGTCGCGGAACGTGTAGGCAGCGAGGACCGGTCCGAAGACCTCCTCGCGGACGATGGTGTCACCAGGCCCCACGCCGGTGACCACGGTGGGCTTGACGAACAGGCCGCCGCGCTCGGCGTCGGGCTCCCCGCCGCAGGCGAAGGTCGCGCCGTCGGCCGCCGCGCCCTGCAGGTAGCCGAGCACCTTCTCGTACTGCGGCTGGTTGGCCACCGGACCCATCTCGGTGTCCGGGTCGGTGGGGTCGCCCAGCCTGATGCTGTCGGCGCGGGCGACAATTTTCTCGATCAGGGCGTCGCGGACGTCCTCGTGCACCAGCAGGCGTGAGCCGGCCATGCACGTCTGCCCCGTCGCTGCAAAGACCCCCGCGACGAGTCCGTTCGCCGCGGCGTCGAGGTCGGCGTCGGCGAACACGATCTGCGGGCTCTTGCCGCCGAGCTCGAGGGTGACCCGGTTGATGTTGGCACCGGCGGCTTGCGCGACCTTGGCACCGGTGGCCGACGACCCGGTGAAGGCGATCTTGTCCACCCCGGGATGCGCGGCCAGCGACTCGCCGGTGACCCGGTCCCATCCGGTGACGACGTTGAGCACGCCGGCGGGCAGGCCTGCATCGAACAGGATCTGGGCCAGCGCGACGATCGAGGCCGGCGAGTGCTCCGACGGCTTCACGACGCACGTGTTGCCGGCGGCCAGCAGCGGGGCGAGCTTCCAGGTCAGCAGCATCAGCGGGGAGTTCCACGGGATGATGGCGCCGACGACGCCGACCGGCTCGCGCTGGGTGTAGGCGAAGTAGTTGGGGTTGACCGGCGGGACGGTGCGGCCTTCGATCTTGTCAGCCAGCCCGGCGAAGTAGTAGTACCACTGCGGCAGCACGGCGACCTGCCCCCGCATCTCGCGCAGCAGCTTGCCGGAGTCACGCACCTCGAGCAGGGCGAGTCGCTCGACGTTGGCGCCGATGGCGTCGCCGATCGAGCGCATGATCGCCGCACGCTGGAAGCCGGTCAGCTGCCCCCACTCCCCCTCGAACGCGGCCCTGGCAGCGGCCACCGCGTCGTCGATGTCGGGGGCTCCTCCGTCGGCGAGCCGCGCCCAGGCCGCCCCGCGGTAGGGATTCTGGGACTCGAAGGTGCGGCCTGACCGGGCGGCCGTGGCCCTGCCGCCGATGAACAGCTGGAACTCCTCGAGGTCTGCGGCGGCCGTGCTGGTGGCGGCGCCGGCGCCGACAGTGGAGGCGGGGGCTGTGGCGGGGGCTGCGGAGGGGGCTGTGGCTGCGGAGGTCATGACGTCTCCTTGGCGGTGGGCGAAGTGGCCGGGTCGAGCCTGACACGCCGGCGGGCCGGCGCACAGCCCCTACCTGTCGCATCCTTGACCTTGCCGCTGCGTCAACTCCTACCGTCGGCGGGGCCGGCACCAGCCGGCAGGTGACGGAAGGCAGCCAGGTGGCAGCCAGGGTGAGCTGGTCGATCGCCGAGGTGGCGCGGATGTCGAAGGTGACGTCGCGGACGTTGCGGCACTACGACGACGTCGGGCTGGTACGGCCGGCGTACATCGGCAGCAACGGCTACCGCTACTACCGGGACGAGCAGCTGCTGCGACTGCAGCGGGTGCTGCTGCTCCGCGAGCTCGGCCTCGGGCTGAACGCGATCGCCGAGGTGCTCGACGGCCAGTGCGACGAGGTCTCGGCGCTGCGCCAGCACGAGCGATGGCTGAACGACGAGCGAGCCCGCCTCGGCCGGCTCGCGCAGACCGTCTCCCGCACCATTCGACAACTGGAAGAAGGAGAGCAGATGAGCGCACCGGAGCTGTTCGAGGGGTTCGCCGACCGGCAGGCCCAGCTCGAGACCGACCTGGTGGAGCAGCACGGGGACGGGGTGCGCGAGCACTTCCGCACCGCCCGCGAGGCCACGAAGGACTGGGAGCGGCAGGACTACCTTGACGCGCAGCGCCGCGCCGAGGAGCTGGACGACAAGGTCGTCGCGGTGTTGCGCTCGGGGGCGGCCCCTGACTCGCCGGCGGCAACGGCGGTGATGAGTGAGCACTACCAGGAGGTTGCGCGGTTCTGGACCCCCGACCGGCAGAGCTACACCGGCCTCGGTCAGCTCTACGTCGACAACCCGGAGTTTAAGGCGCGCTACGACGCCAAGGACCCTGGCCTGGCCGAGTACCTGCGCGATGCGACCGCTGCCTACGCCGAGCAGCGGCTGAGCTGAGCTGACGGCAGGGTCCCGACTCCGGTGATCCTCGCTAGCGGGCCCGCCCAGCTGCGGGTGGGCGGGCCATAGCCTCTCCGTGATGACAACAGCAGGGCGTGCAGCACGTCGCCGCGCTGGGACCGTTCCGCGGCTGCTGCTCGTAGCGGCACTGGCGCCACTGCTCGGCTCGCTCGCCGTGCTGCTCCGCCGCGCCGCCGATTACACCCCCACCGGCGACAACGCCATCATCGAACGCACGGTTCGTCAGGTCGGGGCGCAGGCAGTGCTGCTCGGCCCCTACTCCCGGTTCGGGTGGCACCACCCCGGCCCGGCCATGTTCTACCTGCTCGCCGCCCCCTACCGGCTGCTCGGACAGGCCAGCGTGGCGCTGCCGCTCGCGATGCTCGTCCTGAACGGTGCATGCGTCGTCGGCATAGGTTTGGTGCTGTACCGGCGGGCCGGGACCGTCGCGATGGTATGGGGCCTGGTCGTCCTAGCGGCCTACCTGCACGCGCAGAGGCCCGGCTTCCTGGTCGACGAATGGAACCCCTACCTGCCGTTGCTGCCGTGCTGCCTGGGCGTGCTGCTCTGCTGGTCGCTGGTGGCCGGTGAGCGCTGGCCGCTGCCGGTCTGCGTGGCGATCGGGACGCTTTGCGTACAGAGCCACGTCGGTTACGCGATCGGCGTCGCCGCGGTCGGCAGTGCGACGGCGGTGGGCCTGATGGGGGCCCTGCTGGTGCGGCGACACGACCCGAGTCCTTCGGTCGCGGCCGGCTCGTGGCGGAGGCCGCTGGTCGTCGCCGGCGGTGTGACCGCGCTGCTGTGGGCACCGGTCCTCGTGCAGCAACTGACCAGCCATCCCGGCAACCTCACCCAGCTCGCGAACTACTTCGGCGGGGCCCAACCGAGCTGGACCTACGCCCAGGGGGTCCGGGAGCTGTCGACGTCGATGGGCCGGCTGCCGGCGCTGGTCACCGGCACGGCGCCCCAACCCCGCTCCCTCAGCCCCGCAGAGCTGCCCACCTGGTCCGGGGCCGTGGGCGCTACGGCTGCGGCGGGGGCTGCCCTGCTCATCGCGATGCGCCACCGCAGCGCCGTCCCGTTCGTCGGGCTCGTCTCCGTGCTCTGCGTAGCTGTCGTGGTCGCCGTGCAACGCGTCGTCGGGTTGCTGTTCACCTACCTCGTCCCCTTCACCTGGGCCGCCGGTGTACTCGCCTGGATGCTGGTCGGGGTCGCGATCTCGCTCGAGCTTCGCCGGGTGCCGCGCGGGCTGGCCGCCCGAGGCCGCTACCGCGGGGCCGCTCTGGTCGCAGCGGCCGCCGGGCTGCTGCTCGCCTTCGTGCCCGTCGCCGTGCGGACCAGCAGGCCGACGCCGGTCAACATGCCGGAGCTGCGGCCCTTGACCGACACGGTCCTTCGGTGGAGCGCCCAGCATCCGGGCGCGCTCGTCAAGCTGGATGCAGGGCCCGGCACCGGCCTCGTCGGCGCGACCTACCCCATGGTCGGCCTGTTCGTCCGGCTCGAGCGTGCCGGGATGCCGGTGCGGGTCCCCGCCGCCTGGAACGCCATTCTCGGCCCGGCCGCGAGCGCCGGGGTCGAGCACGCCCACTGGCTGGTGGTGGTGGCCTTGACCGACGGCAGCTCGGCACCGCCGGCGCGCGGCCAGCAGCTTCTCGCCCGCTTCGGCCCGGTGCAGGCCTACGTCTCGCGGTTGCCGGCCTCGGGATGAGCGGCGGTCAGGAGGAGACGCTCTCCATGACGTCGTCGGAGATGTCAGCGTTGAACCAGACGTTCTGCACGTCGTCGAGGTCCTCGAGCGCGTCGACGAGGCGCAGCACCTTGCGGGCCGGCTCCTCGGCCAGCGGGACCGAGAGCGTCGGCATCCACGCGACGTCGGCGGTCTGCAGGGGCAACCCGGCCGTCGTGACCGCCGTGCGGACGGCATGCAGGTCGGTCGCCTCGCTGACGACCTCGAACGCATCACCGAGGTCGTTGACCTCCTCCGCGCCGGCGTCGAGCACGGCGAGCAGCACGTCGTCCTCGTCGAGCCCGGCCGTCTTGTCGACGAGCAGGACGCCCTTGCGCTGGAACAGGTAGGCCACCGAGCCGGGGTCGGCCACCCGCCCGCCGTTGCGCGTGATCGCGACCCTGACGTCGGACGCCGCGCGGTTGCGGTTGTCGGTCAGGCACTCGACCAGCACGGCGACACCCTCGGGGGCGTAGGCCTCGTAGGTGATGGTCTCGTAGGAGACGCCGTCCCCGAGCGCCCCCGAGCCGCGCTTGACCGCTCGATCGATGTTCTCGTTCGGCACCGACTGAGACTTCGCCTTGGCGATCGCGTCGGCCAGCGTCGGGTTGCCGGACGGGTCGCCGCCGCCGGTCCGGGCTGCGACCTCGACCGACTTGACCAATTTCGCGAACAACTTGCCGCGCTTGGCGTCGACGACGGCCTTCTTGTGCTTGGTCGTGGCCCACTTACTATGACCGCTCACTGGGCTGCCTCCTTCACCTGGCGCACGAACAGCTCGTGGACGCGCCCGTCGCCCCCGAGCTCGGGGTGGAACGACGTGGCGAGCAGCGGACCCTGACGCACTGCCACTGCATGATCCCCGACGGCAGCCAGCACCTCGACCCCGGGCCCTGCCGCCTCGACGTAAGGCGCGCGGATAAACACGGCGTGCACCGGGCCGCCGTCGAGCCCGGCCACGTCAAGGTCGGCCTCGAACGACTGCACCTGCCGGCCGAAGGCGTTGCGCCGCACCACGACGTCGAGCCCGCCGACCAGTGCCTGGTCGGTTCGGCCGTCGCGGACCTCACGGGCCAGCAGGATCATGCCGGCGCACGACCCGTAGACGGGCATCCCGTCCGCCACCGCCTCGCGCAGCGGACCCAGCACGTCGAAGACCTCGAGCAGCCGGCCGATGGTGGTGGACTCCCCTCCCGGCAGCACCAGCGCGTCGATCTCGTCGAGCTGCTCGGGGCGGCGTACGGCCACGACCTGCGCTCCGGCCGCCTCGAGCGCGTGCCGGTGCTCGCGCACGTCGCCCTGCAGGGCGAGGACACCGATGAGCGGACTGCTCACAGCGGTCGGGTCACGGGCGGGCGGCTACCAGCCGCGGTCGGAGTAGCGCTGGTCGGCCGGCAGGGTGGGGATCTCGATGCCGACCATCGCCTCACCCAGCCCGCGGGACACCTTGGCGACGAGGCCGGCATCTGCGAACATCGTGGTCGCCTCGACGATGGCGCGCGCCCGCCGTGCCGGGTCACCGGACTTGAAGATGCCGCTGCCGACGAACACGCCGTCGGCGCCCAGCTGCATCATGAGAGCGGCGTCGGCAGGCGTGGCGATGCCACCGGCGGTGAACAGCACGGTGGGCAGGCTGCCCGCCTCGGCCACCTCGCGGACCAGCTCGACCGGCGCTCGCAGCTCCTTGGCCGCCGCGTACAGCTCGTCGGCCTCCATTGTGGCGAGCCGGCGGATGCCCGACCGGATCGAGCGCATGTGCCGGACGGCCTCGACGACGTTGCCGGTGCCGGCCTCTCCCTTGCTGCGGATCATCGCCGCTCCCTCGCCGAGCCGGCGCAGGGCCTCCCCGAGATCGGTCGCGCCGCAGACGAAGGGGACCGTGAAGGCCCACTTGTCGATGTGGTGCGCCTCGTCGGCGGGCGTGAGCACCTCGGACTCGTCGACGTAGTCGACGCCGAGCGACTGCAGCACCTGCGCCTCGACGAAGTGCCCGATACGAGCCTTGGCCATCACGGGGATCGACACCGTCTCGATGATGCTGCTGATCATGTCGGGGTCGCTCATCCGGGCGACCCCGCCCTCGCGCCGGATGTCAGCCGGGACGCGCTCGAGCGCCATCACCGCGACGGCGCCGGCGTCCTCGGCGATCCGGGCCTGCTCGGAGGTGACGACGTCCATGATCACGCCGCCCTTGAGCATCTCGGCCATCCCGCGCTTGACCCGCGCGGTACCCGTGCGAACGGCGCCGGAGTCAGTGGCCGCAGCGCTGTCAGTGCCGGCGGAAGCGTGGACCATGGCGGCGTCTCCTTACGAGTCATGGGATCGGCCGCTACGCGCGAGATGCGCGGCAGGGAGCCCGTCCTGCCCACGATTCTACGGCGCGGGGCGCACCGGCATGTCGACGTCGAACTCGAGGTAGGACGGCGCTGCGGCGTACCCGTACAAGTGCAGCCAGCGGACGAGCCTGCGCTGGCGCAGGGCCAGCAGGTCCCGGACACCGTCGTTGTGGATCTGGCGCGCGAGCACCACCCGCTCGGCCGCGGCGCGCAGCTCCTCGGCGTCTGCCAAGGGGGTGGTGCCGGCCTCGACCTCGCTGCGCAGCGCGCGCGTCAGGGCGTTCTCGGCGGTTGCCCGGTCACCGTCGCCGGTGTCGCGCACGGCCATCGCCGCCCGCGCCACGCGGTGGACCTCCGGCGACAGAGTGCCGGTGCCGTCATGGGCGAGGTCGTGGGCGATGGCGGCCCGGCGTACCAGCTGGGCGTCGAGTGCCGACCGCGCGGCCTCAACCCGGACCGCGAGGCGGTCGAGGCGCTGGGCCAGCCACGTCAGGTAGCTGGCGATGCACACCACGACGGCGACCACGGACACCACGAGAAGCACGACCGCAGGCTACGGGGGGGCCTGTGGGAAGCCCCTCGTCAGCGCCAGCCGGGGGCGGCCGCCGCTGTCGTAAAGGCTTCGGCCACGGACTCGTAGACCCGGACGACGGCTTCGGCCACGACCGGCCAGTCGTAAGCCTGCACCGCGGCCCACCCCTGCCTGACCTGGGCACGGCGCTCGTCGTCGTCACTCAGCACCTCGGCCAGCGTCTTCGCCAGTCCCGCAGGGTCTCCGGCGGGGAACAGCCGGCCGGCACGGCCGTCGTCGAGCACGCGGGAGAATGCCTCGATGTCGCTGGCCACCACGGCGGTGCCGGCGGCCATGGCCTCCAGCAGAACGATGCCGAAGCTCTCCTGGCCGGTGTTCGGCGCGACGTAGACATCTCCTGAGGAGTAGACGCTGCGCTTGTCGGCCTCGCTGACCAGCCCCAGTAAGCGCACCACGGGACGCAGCTCGGCCGGCAGCCGCTTGCGCACCTGCTCGACATCGCCCGGCCCGGCGACGAGCAGCCGCGCGCCGGGCAGGCTCTCGCGCAGCTGCGGCAGCGCCTCCAGCAGCACCGACAGGCCCTTGCGCGGCTCGTCGATGCGCCCGACGAAGACCAGAGTGCGCCCGTCGGGCCCCCACCCGTCGAGCGGCTGCGCCCCCGCGAACGCGGCGACGTCGACCCCGTTGGGGATGAGCACCGCATCCACCCCGAGGTGCTCCACCACTGTGCGGCGGGCGGCCTCGGAGACGGCGATGCGCGCCCCGATTTTTTCGAACGTGGGCTGCAGCGCGCCGCCGGCGGCGCCCAGGATCTTCGAGTGCGGGTTGCTGGTGTGGAAGGTGGCGACGACCGGCCCGGTAGCGAACATGCAGGCCAGCAGGCTGACCGACGGCGCGGTCGGCTCGTGCGCGTGGAGCACGTCGAACCGGCCGGCCCGCAGCCAGCGGCGCACGCGCCCGGCCGACATCGGTCCCATCAGCAGCCGGGCGACCGAGCCGTTGTAGGGCACGGGAAGCGCACGACCCGCCCAGACGGCGTAGTCCGGCAGCGCGTCAGGGTCGTCGGCTGGGGTGATGACCGAGACCTCGTGCCCGAGGCGCTGCAGCGCCTCGGCGAGGTCGCGAACGTGCGCCTGCACCCCGCCCGGGACGTCCCAGGTGTAGGGGCAGGCCAGCCCGACGCGCACCTCAGCCGCCGTCGGCGCGCGGGACGAGGTCGTCGGTCCAAAGCCGCTGCAGCATGTGCCAGTCCTGTGGGTGCGCCGCGATGCCGTCCGCTCCGCGGGCGAAGGCGTCGGCGACGGCCTGGGTCATGGTGCCGACGTCAGAGGCCGGGACCGCAGGGTGGATGCGCGCGCACCACCGCGGGCCGTCGTACCACAGCGTCACCGGCAGCAGCGTCGCCCCGGTCCGCAGGGCGAGCGCCGCGGGCCCGGCGGGCATCGTCGCCGGGGCGCCGAAGAAGCTGACCGGGACGCCGTGCGGGGTGAGGTCGCGGTCGGCCAGCAGGCACAGCGTGCCGCCGGCGAGCAGGCGCTCGCTGAGGACGTCGAACGGCGGTCGCTCGCCCCCGGTCAGTGCCAGCACCTCCATCCCCAGGCTCTGCCGGAAGGCGACGAACCTGTCGTACAGCGAGGCGGGCTCCAGCCGCTCGGCGACCGTCGTGAACGGCATCCCCGTCGCGGCCAGCCATGCTCCGGCGTGGTCCCAGTTGCCCATGTGCGGCAGGGCGAGCACCGTGCCGCGGCCCGCCGCGTGCGAGGCCCGCAGCAGGTGCTCGTCGGCGACGTGCATCGCCGACAGGATGCGCTCGCCCGGCGTCACCGGGAGCCGGAAGACCTCCAGCCAGTACCGGGCGTAGGAGCGCATCCCCTCGCGGGTCAGCGCGTCGAGGTCGGAGCCGGCCGGGACGACCCGGGCGAGGTTGCTGCGCAGTCGGCGCACGCTCTTGCCATCGCGCCACCACGCTGCGTCAGCGGCGACCTGGAACAGGCGAGTGGCCAGCGGCTCGGGCAGGACGCGTACCCCGCTCCACCCGGCGGCGTAAGCGAGCCCTTGCGAGCGCGTCAGCAGGTCATGCAGGCCGCCGCGGGCCGGGGGCGATGCAGGTCCAGCGGCAGGTCCAGCAGCAGGCGCAGCAGCAGACGCAGCGGGATGAGCAGGGACGGCGGGGGGCACGGCTTCCAGTATCAGCGAACACCGACTGTAGCGCTCGGATGGTCTGCGGCCCGGCGGCGCAGGGGCGCGCTGCGCGGGCGCGGGGCCGAGGTTGGGATCGTCTGGCGGTGCACGTGCACGAGTCGCTGGATGACCGTGATGGTGGTCAGCGCGGCGAGCAGCCACAGCGCGGCCGGCAGCAGGTAGGGCACGCCCAGGCCCGACAGGCCGGCGGCAGCGAGCACGATGACGAGCCGCTCACCGCGCTCGGCGATCCCGACGTTGCAGGTGAAGCCCAGACCTTCGGCCCGTGCCTTCACGTAGCTGATGGTCGCGCCCGCGGCCAGGCAGTAGAGCGTGACCGCCACCATCGTCATGGAGTGGCCGCCGCCGGCGAACCAGAGCACCAAGCCGCCGAAGATGGCGGCGTCGCCGACGCGGTCGCTGCTGGAATCGAGGAACGCCCCCCACGGGCTGGAGACGCCCCGGGCGCGGGCGAGCAGGCCGTCGAGCATGTCGGAGAACACGAACAGCGTGATCGCGATGGTGCCCCAGAACAGCCGGCCGAAGGGGTAGAAAGCCAATGCGCCCGCGGTGACCCCGAGCGTGCCGACGACGGTGATGACGTCGGGCGACAAGCCGGTCCGTGCCAGGCGCTGGCCCAGCGGCTCGAGCACGCGGGCGATCTGGGGCCGGGCGTGGGATGCCAGCATGTCTGGTCCTGTCCTGGTCAGGGCGGGCGAGCCATCGGGTGGTGCTACGCACCAGTCTAGGCGATGTATCGGACCGATATACCGAAGCAGGCTTTTCCGGAGTGTCACCGGGCCCGGCGAGCTCGTCAGCCGACCTGCGCCCAGCCCTTCGCCACGAGTTCGCGGGTCGCGCTCAGCAGCTGAGGCAGCACCCGCGTCTGCCCCACGATCGGCATGAAGTTCGTGTCGCCGCCCCACCGCGGCACGACGTGCTGGTGCAGGTGCGCGGCGATGCCGGCCCCGGCGATGCTGCCCAGGTTCATCCCCACGTTGAACCCCTGGGCGCCCGACGCGTGCCGCAGCACGCGCACCGCCTGCTGGGTCAGCGAGGCGATCTCCACGGTCTCGGAGGTGCTCAGCTCGGCGTAGTCGGCCACGTGCCGGTACGGGACGAGCATCAGGTGCCCGGCGTTGTAGGGGTAGAGGTTGAGCACCGCGTAAGCCAGCGAGCCGCGGGCCACGATGAGCGCCTCCTCGTCGGGCTGCCCGGCGATGTCACAGAACGGGCAGTTGTCGCCGGAGGGTTTGTTCTCCCCGCGGATGTAGGCCATCCGGTGCGGGGTGTAGAGCCGCCGAAAGGCGTCGGCCAGCCCAGCACCGTCCTGCGCCTCGACCTCCGGGCTCGACTCGCCCCCCACCGGGCCGGTCACGCGACGACCGGTGCGAGACCCGCGCCCGCCGCAGGCTCGGCGACCGCCCCGAGGATCTCGGCGACGACCTCGTCGGCCGGCACCCCGCGCCGCTCCTCGCCGCTGCGGTAGCGGAAGGAGACGGCGCCGCTCTCGACGTCGCGGTCGCCCGCGAGCAGCATGAACGGCACCTTGGCCTGCTGCGCCCGGACGATCTTCTTCTGCATCCGCTCCGACGAGCTGTCGATCTCGACTCGGACGCCGGCGGCCCGCAGCCGGGCCGCGATGTCCTCCAGGTAGGGCACGTGCCGCTCAGCAATCGGGATGCAGGTGACCTGGGTCGGCGAGAGCCAGGGCGGCAGCGCGCCCGCGTAGTGCTCGAGCAGGATCGCGAAGAAGCGCTCCACGCTGCCGAACAGCGCCCGGTGGATCATGTAGGGCCGCTGCCGGCTGCCGTCGGCGGCCTGGTACTCGATGTCGAAGCGCTCCGGCAGCTGCAGGTCGACCTGCAGCGTGCTCATCTGCCAGCGGCGCCCGATGGCGTCGCGCACGTGCACGTCGATCTTCGGGGCGTAGAAGGCACCCTCCCCCTCGGCGACGACGTACGGCAGCCCCACGGCCTCGAGCGCGACCCGCAGCGCCTCGGTCGCCGTCTCCCACTCCTGCGGCTCCCCGACGTACTTCTCGGGCCGGGTCGCGAGCTCGGCCTCGAACTCGGTCAGCCCGTAGTCGCGCAGCAGGGACAGCACGAACTCCAGCAGGCTGGTCAGCTCATCCTGAAGCTGTTCGGGGGTGCAGAAGATGTGCGAGTCGTCCTGCGTGAAGCCGCGGGCGCGGGTGAGCCCGTGCAGCACCCCCGACTTCTCATACCGGTAGACCGTCCCGAACTCGAACAGGCGCTGCGGCAGCTCCCGGTAGGACCTGCCCCGCGAGCGGTAGATGAGGATGTGCATCGGGCAGTTCATCGGCTTCGGGTAGTACGTCGCGCCGTCCATCTCCATCGGCGGGTACATCCCGTCGGCGTACCACTGCAGATGGCCCGAGATCTGGAACAGCTGCTCCTTGGCCAGGTGCGGGGTGGTGACGAACGAGTAGCCCGCCCGCTCGTGCCGGCGCCGCGAGTACTCCTCCATCACCCGCCGAACCAGCCCGCCCTTGGGGTGCCAGACGGCGAGGCCGCCGCCGATCTCGGACGGGAACGAGAACAGGTCGAGCTCGGTGCCCAGGCGCCGGTGGTCGCGCTTCTCGGCCTCCTCGAGCTGGGTGAGGTGCCCGGCCAGCGCGTCCTTGGACTCCCAGGCAGTGCCGTAGATGCGCTGCAGCTGGGGGTTGTGCTCGCTGCCGCGCCAGTAGGCCGCTGCCGTGCGCAGCAGCTTGAAAGCGGGGATGCGGCCGGTGTGCGGGACGTGCGGGCCGCGGCACAGGTCGGTCCAGGCCAGAGTGACGTCGTCGCCGCGGCCGCGCAGGTTGTCGTACATCGTCAGCTCGGCGCCGCCGGTCTCGACCGCCTCGTCGCCGGTGACGGCGTCGCCTGCTCCCTTGAGGCCGATGAGCTCGAGCTTGTACGGCTCGTCCGCCAGCTCGGCCCGGGCGTCGTCGTCGGCCACGACCCGGCGGGAGAAGCGCTGCTTCTCCTTGAGGATGGCGCGCATCCGGGTCTCGATGCGCTCGACGTCGTCGGGGGTGAAGGGGTCCTGCACATCGAAGTCGTAGTAGAAGCCGTTGGTGATCGGCGGCCCGATGCCGAGCTTGGCGCCGGGAAACAGGTCCTGCACCGCCTGCGCCATCACGTGGGCGGTCGAATGGCGGATGACCGCGCGGCCCTCGTCCGAGGCGGCCGGCACCGCCTCGAGCACGTCGCCGTCGTCGACGACGTAGGACAGGTCGCGCACCTGCTCGTGCCCGATCCTGACCGCCACGGCGTCGCCGGGCACCAACGAGTCGGCCTGCTCCCTGGCCGCCGCGAAAGCCTGCGCCGCGGTCGTCCCGGCCGGCACGACAAGCGGCGAGCTGTCGACGGTCAGCCGGATGTCGGGCACGCGGGACTCCTGAGGGGCGGGCGATGCCCGGATGGGCCGTCCTGCGAGCGTAGCGGCTGTATTGCTGCGGCTTGGCGGCTGCGCCGGGGGCGGCTTGGCGGCTGCGCCGGGGGCGGCTTGGCGGCTGCGCCGGAGTGCCTCAGCCGCCCAACCGCACCACCATCTTGCCGGTGTTCTCGCCACGCAGCAGCCCCAGGAACGCCTGCGGAGCGTGCTCCAGACCGTCGACGACGGTCTCCTGGAAGCGGACCGAGCCGTCCTGCACCCACCCGCCGACCTCGCGGACTAGGTCGGGCGTCCGCTGGGAGTGGTCGCTGACGATGAAGCCGCGCAGGGTCAGCCGCTTGCCGATGGCCTGGAACATGTTGCGCGGACCGGGGGCAGGCTCGGTCGCGTTGTACTGGGAGATCGCTCCGCACATCGCCACCCGGCCGTACGGGCGCAGCGCCGCCAGCGCAGCCTCGAGGTGGTCGCCGCCGACATTGTCGAAGTAGACGTCGATGCCGTCTGGTGCGGCCCCTTCCAGCAAGTCGGTGACCGATCCGTCGTGGTAGTCGAACGCCGCGTCGAAGCCGAGCTCCTTCAGGTACTGCACCTTCGCCGGGCTCCCAGCACTGCCGACCACGCGTGACGCCCCCTTCAGCCGAGCCAGCTGTCCGACGAGGCTGCCGACCGCGCCGGCGGCGCCGGAGACGAAGACGGCGTCGCCCTCCTTCATCGAGGCGATGTCGAGCAGGCCGACGTATGCGGTGAGCCCCGGCATGCCGAGGACGCCGAGGTAGGCCGACAAGGGCACGCCTTGCGCCGGATCGAGCCGGCGCGCGGCGCCGGCCGGAACGACGGCGTGCTCGCGCCAGCCGAGGCCGTGCAGGACCACGTCGCCCTCCGCGAAGCCCTCAGCGCGGGAAGCGACGACGTGGCCGACGGCGCCTCCCTCGAGCGGCTGGCCGACCTGAAACGGCGGTACGTAGGACTTCGTGTCGTTCATCCGGCCGCGCATGTAGGGGTCGACGGACATGAAGTCGGTGCTCACGAGCAGCTCGCCCTCGCCGGGGTCGGCCAGCGTGGCCTCGGCGAGCTCGAACGTGCCCTCGTCGGGCCAGCCGGAGGGGCGTGCGGCGAGACGGATCTCGCGGGTCTGGACAGGCACGGGCACCGACCTTCTCGTGGGGGCTGTTGTTGCGTGTCTACTCGCTGCCGCGGCCGCAGGCGCGCTCTGGGCGCCTCGGGGGTAGGCCCGGGCGTCCGAGATGCGGCAGGTGAAGGGCTGCACCCCGCCTGTGCGAGGCGGGCTGCACGCCGGCGTGCAGCCCCCCTTAGTCACCCGCGGGCGAAGCGCCTTGCTCAGCCGGCGACGGCTTCGGCCTTCTCAGTCGAAAAGGTGCGCACGAGCTTGCGGTTGGTGAACTCGAACATCCCGAGGTGGGACAGCTCGCGGCCGAAGCCGGAGCGCTTCACCCCGCCGAACGGCAGGTCAGCCTGGGACGAGGTCGGGTGGTTGATCCACACCATGCCGGTGTCGAGGCGGTCGGCGACCTGGCGGGCGCGCTCCACGTCGCTGGAGAAGACCGACCCGCCGAGGCCGTACGGGGAGGAGTTGGCCAGCTGCACGGCCTCGTCCTCGTCGGCCACGCGGTAGACGACGGCGGCCGGCCCGAACAGCTCCTCGGAGTAGGCACGCATTTCGGGAGTGACGCCGGTCAGCACGGTGGCGTCGACGAAGGCCCCCGGCCGGTCGGGGCGGCCACCGCCGGCGATCACGGTCGCGCCCTTGTCGATCGCGTCCTGCACCTGCTCGGCCAGGTCCTGTGCGGCACGCTCGGACGAGACCGGGCCGAGCGTCGTGGCCGAGTCGGCCGGGTCGCCGGGCTGCAACGAGGAGAAGGTGTCGCCAAGCCGCTTGACGAAGTCGTCGTACAGCGAGTCGACGACAATCATCCGCTTGGCCGCGACACAGCTTTGCCCTGTGTTGCCCAGCCGGCCGGCGACGGCGGCGCCGACCGTGGCGTCGAGGTCGGCGGCGTCGAGCACGATGAACGCGTCGCTGCCGCCGAGTTCGAGCACGCACTTCTTGAGATTGCGGCCCGCCAGCTCGCCGACGGCGACGCCGGCGCGCTCGCTGCCAGTCAGTGAGACTCCCTGCACCGCCGGATGCTCGACGACCTTGGCCACGTCGGCGATGCGCATGAACAGGTTGGTGTAGACGCCTTCGGGCGCACCGGCGTCGCGGAACAGCTCCTCCAGCGCAAGTGCGCACTGCGGGGTGATCTCGGCGTGCTTGAGCAGGATCGTGTTGCCGACGACGATGTTGGGGCCGGCGAACCGGGCGACCTGGTACAGCGGAAAGTTCCACGGCTCGATGCCCAGCAGCACGCCGATCGGCGCGTTGAGCACGGCGGCGTCGCCCTGCTCGACGGGCAGCGGCTCAGGCTCGAGGAACCCTGGGCCCTTGTCGCCGTAGTACTCGAGGATGCTGGCCGCCAGGCCGACCTCGAAGTGCGCCTCGGCGATGAGCTTGCCCATCTCGAGCGTGATGAGCCGGGCCAGCTCGTCCTCGCGCTCCCGCATCAGCTCGCCGGCGCGGCGCACGACCTGGGCTCGCTCGGCCACGGGCCGCTCTCGCCAGGACTGGAACGCCTGGTGCGCCTTCTCGACGGCGGCCGTGACGTCGTCGGTGTCGAGGAATGGGAACTCCTGAACGGTCTCGCCCGTCGCCGGGTTGACGGTGGCGAAGGGGCGGCTGGCGGAGTCGCTGGCGGTCTTTTCACTCTGGACAGAAGTGTCGGTAGTCACGCTGAGTTCGTACCACCGGGCGCTGACAGGAAACCGTGGGCCTGCGGCCTGGCCCCGCCGGCGGCCGCCTACCGGGGCCCGGGAAGGTGCTATCGGGTGGGCGATGCAGGTTTCGAACCTGCGACCCCTGCCGTGTGAAGGCAGTGCTCTCCCGCTGAGCTAATCGCCCGAGACGCTGGCGCCAGCCTACTAGGAAGCCGTCACATGCACCTGTCCAGGACGCGGCTCAGTGCCGGGATCGCGGAAGGCGGCCCCGACGGGTGGGCAGCTGTGGATAAGTCCTAGGGTGACGTGAGGGCGACCTACGGTTGCTCACTGTGACGGCAGCTCCGGGTCGAGGCGAAACGAGGCGGCCCCTGCCGCGCCCGCCCCGCACCTGGCCGCCACCGCTGCGCCAGGAGGCCATCGTCCTGGCCGCACCACCCGCTGCTGAGGAACCTGACCGCGGCGGTCTGCTCGCCGCCCTGCTGCCAGCGCTGTCCGGGCTCGGCATCCTCGCCTGGGCCGTCACCGGCGGTCCACGCGTGCTGCTGTGGCTGGGCGTCGCGATGGTGGTCCTCATGCTCGGGGCCGGACTGCTGATGCGCCGGACCAGCCGGCGAGCCAACGCGCGGAGGGCCGAGCAGCGCAGGGAGCGCTACCGCGAGCACCTGACCGACATCGCCCGCACCCTCCTCGAGGCCGGGCGGCGTCAGCGCGAGTCAGCCGAGGACGCCCACCCGCAGGCATGGTCGCTGGCGGGGCGGGCAGCGACCGGGCAGCGTCTGTGGGAGCGCCGCCCCCGTGACCCCGACGCGTTGAGGGTTCGCCTCGGCCGCGGGCGCGTCCCACTCGCGGTCGAGGTGCGCTACGACGCCGCCGACGGCGGTCTGCAGGAGTCCGACCAGGAGCTCGACGCCGCGGCCCGCAGTGTCCTCGCCGACACCACGACCATCGAGGACCACCCGGTGGCGGTCGACCTGGCGGGCTCGTCCCTCGTCATTGTCGGCGCCCACGGCGCCGACGGGGCCGACGGGGCCACTGCCCTGGTCCGCAGCGTCGTGCTCGAGCTCGCGTGTGCCCGGCCACCCGGCGAGTTGGCAATCGTCGGTCTGTCCCCGCCTGCTGCCGACGCGTCCTGGCTCGAAGCGCTGCCGCACACGCGCGGCACCGCCGCCGATACGGCCGCGGCACGCCTGCTGCTGCGGCCACTACTGAGTGCCGGTGCGGCGCCGGTACCGCTGCTCCTGGCGCACTGCTGCGATCCGGAGGCCCTACCCGTGCTCGATCAGGCTGACCTCTCCGATGGCAACGGCGGAGGCAGCCCGCCCCGGCCGGAGGACGTCTCGCGTCTCGCGGAGGAGGTCGCGGCCGCAGGTGGGCTGGTCATCGTGTCGGTGAAGCACCGGGAGCACGCGCCCCCGGGCATGCACCTGGTCGTGACGGTCGACGACAGCGGTACGGCCTGGGTGCGCCGGAGCGAGCACGGCGTCGTCGACCGCTACGTCGCGCGGCCCGACTCGGTCACCATCGCATTCGCCGCCCAGGTGGCCGAGAGCCTTGGCCGGTGGTCCTGCGCAGCCGAGGGCGCAGCACCAGCCTCCACGACGATGCCGGCGCTCCTGCGCGCCGCGCGGAGCGAGGAGGGTGCCCTGTCGAGGTTGCGCATCCCCCTCGGCCTCGATGACGACGGCCACCCCGTCGTGCTCGATCTCGATGAGCCCGCGCACGGCGGCGACGGCCCGCACGGGCTCGTCGTCGGCGCCACCGGCTCGGGCAAGAGCGAACTGCTGCGCACGCTCGTCGGAGGGCTGTGGGCCACCCGGGACCCAGAGCAGCTCGCCGTCGTGCTCGTCGACTACAAGGGCGGCGCCACCTTCCGCGGGATGGAGCAGCTGCCGCAGGTCGCGGGGTACGTCACCAACCTCGACTCGGAGGACACGACCGCACGCTTCGCGGACGCCCTCGGCGGGGAGCTCGACCGGCGTCAGCGACTGCTGCGCGATGCCGGCCACCCCGACCTCGACGCGTGGCGCACGTCCGCACACTTCGCGGGCGCCCCGCCTCCCCTGCTCGTCGTCATCGACGAGTTCGCCGAGCTCCTGGAGGCGGCTCCCGACCTGCTGGCCGTCATGGTGCGCACGTGCCGGGTCGGACGCAGCCTGGGAGTGCACCTGCTTCTCGCCACGCAGCGGCTCGACGAGGGCAGGCTCGCCGGCCTCGACGGGCACCTGCGGTACCGGCTGTGCCTACGGACCGGCTCATCCGGGGAATCGCGCGTGGTCCTGGGAGTTGACGACGCAGCAACCCTGCCCGCCCGGCCGGGGGCCGCGCTGCTGGCCGTCGACGGCCGCCTGCGCCGACTGCAGGTGGCCCGGTGCAGCGACACCGACCTCGCCGAAGCGCTCCAGGGTGACGCGTACCGGAAGGCGGATGAGCCGGAGCAGCGCGCCCGTGCCGTGTGGCAGCCGCCGCTGCCGCACCGGGTTGCGCTAACGGCACCTGCAGCCGCCCTTCCGGCAGCTGACGCGCTGCGTCCGGCTCTCGGCCTGGTCGACCGGCCGCGCCAGCAGGACCAAGCCCCGCTGCGGCTCGACCTCGCGGGCGCGGGTGGGCACCTCGCCATCGTCGGCGCACCGCTCAGCGGGACGACGACCGCCCTGCAGACTGTGGTGTGCGCCCTGGCTCTGGCGAACGACGGCCAGCAGCTGCAGGTGCTGGTCGTGTCGACCGCCGGATCGGGCCTCGCGACGCTGCAGGATCTCCCGCAGGTCGGCAGCGTGGCGGGCGCCGTCCAGACAGCCCTCATCCGGCGGACGGTGCTCGACACCCGCGACATCGTTCGCGCCCGAGCCGAGGCGTTCGCTGCCGCGAACCTCGCGTCCGTCCTGCAGTGGCGGGCAGCCGGGCGGCCCTCCCCAGATGGGCGGGGCGAGCTGTTCCTCGTGGTCGACGGCTGGGCCGGCCTGCAGCAGGACGACGAGCTCGCGGCTGCTTCAGCGGAGATCGCGACGAACGGCCTCGGAGTGGGCGTGCACCTGCTGGTGTCGGTGCGCTCCTGGGCCGAGCTGCGCGGGCCGGTGCGCTCGGCGTTCGGCAGTCGCCTCGAGCTGCGCCTGCAGGACCCGTACGAGTCGGAGGTCGACCGCAAGGCCGCGGCTCGGCTTCCGGCCGACGCGCCCGGGCGGGTCGTGCTGCCCGGCGGTCTGATGGGCCAGCTGGCCCTGCCGACGCTGCAGGTCGATGCGGAAGAGGGCTCCGGGCGACTGCACATGAGCGGGCTCGACCCCGATCTGGTGGCGCACGCCGGCCGCGGCAGCGCTAGCAAGGCCGCGCCGGTCCGCCTGCTCCCGGCTCGCCTGCCGCTGCCTCCGCAGCGCCAGCGCGGGCCCGGTCTGTTGCTCGGCGTGGCCGAGTCCGGCCTGGCGCAGCAGTACCTGACGCCACGCGACGGTCGGCACCTGCTCGTGCTCGGGGACGCCGGGTCGGGGCGGACCTCGATGCTGGGCGCCGCCGTTCGCCAGCACGTGGAGGTCGGGTCCCGGGTGCACCTGGTCGACCCGCGGGGAACGTCTGCGGCCCTCCGGCACGAGGTGACGTCCTACACGACGTCGATCGCGGGCGCCGAGACCCTGGCCGCAGCGCTCGGAGGCAGCTCCCCCGCCGTTGACCGGCCCGCGAGTTCGTGGGGTGCAGGCTCCGTCGTCGTGGTGGACGACTACGACCTGCTGGCCCGCGGCCTGACCAGCCCCCTGGCGGCCCTGGCCGACCTGCTGGATGCCCCCGGTCCGGCCGCTCAAGGCGTGACGCTCGTGCTCGCAAGGCGGGTCGGCGGCTTCTCCCGCGCCTGCTTCGATCCGCTGCTTGCGCGACTGCTCGAGCTCAGCGCATGCAGCCTGCTGCTGGACGGCGACCCGGCCGAAGGACCGGTGCTGGGATCGGTACGCCCACGCTCGCTGCCGCCTGGTCGCGCCCTGCTGATCCGCCGAGGTCGGGCACCGGTCCTCGTGCAGGCCGTGGTCGACGGGGTTGCGGGCACGGGCGGTCACGATCTCGGCTCAGACAGCGGGACCGAGGAGAGCCCTGTGCCAGGGGAAGTGCACGCCGGTTTGTGCCAATAGCGGAACCTGAGGTGCCGCCGTTCGCGTGATTGCGATGACAACGAAGCGTCAGCGTCACAATAGAGGGGCACACACGGTTACACAGCAGGCAGGCACCACCGCGGGATCCATGAGATCGAGCAGGCGTCTCCCGTTCCACGTTGCACCGCGCAAGCACCTCGTACAGCGAAAGGGATGACATGAACGCCCGGCATGATCTCATCACCACCGACCTGTCGCTGCGCCTCGTCGTGCCCGGCGGAACGTCACTCGCTGTGACCGCAACCTTGCGCTACGAGGCGACCGACCCCTACGCGGTGCACGTCGGCTTCCGCACCGGCACCGAGGAGGTCGTCGAGTGGACCTTCGCCCGGCAGCTCCTGACCGACGGTGTGACGTGCCCCGTCGGAGACGGCGACGTGCAGGTGTGGCCCAGCACGGACGCCGGCGCGCAGCTGGTCTGCCTGTCGCTGTCGAGCCCCTCCGGCCAAGCGCTGTTCGAGGTCCCGCTGGCTGGCCTGGTCGACTTCCTCACGCGTACGTACGCCGCGGTGCCGACCGGCTCGGAGTCCGACCACGTCGACCTCGACGCAGAGCTGGCTCTGTTCCTCTGGAGCGACCCGCTGAGCTGACCACACCCTGGCCCTGGTGCCACACCATCCGACAAGGGCGGTCGGCCGTTCGCTGCCAAGGCCATCGTGGGCTAAAGTGACCCGAGCAGCGCGGCGCGAGCCGCCGGCACGCGGACGTGGCTCAGTGGTAGAGCATCACCTTGCCAAGGTGAGGGTCGCGGGTTCGAATCCCGTCGTCCGCTCGAGTGCGAGGCGCCGGCCTTGGCTGCCTGCCTCACCCGGCGGAGTGGCCGAGTGGTTTAGGCAAGGGCCTGCAAAGCCCTGTACGCGGGTTCGATTCCCGCCTCCGCCTCGACGTTCAACGAGGGCGATTAGCTCAGTGGGAGAGCGCTACCTTGACACGGTAGAGGTCACTGGTTCGATACCAGTATCGCCCACCCTCGTGACAAGCAGCTCGCCGCAAGCTGGAGCCCCCTCAGGCCCCGCCGCGTTCCCCCTTCGCCGTACCGGAGACGTGCGAGCCGGTGTCGTCGCCCTGCTCGGCCGACCTGCCGTCGGGCATCTCACTGGCAGGCTGCTCGTCCGCGGGCGAGGTTGTGCGCCCGCCAGGGGTGTCCGACGGGCTCGGGGCCTTGAACGTGTCGTCGGCGACCGGACCAGTCGCACCGCCGACCCGCACCCCGCCGCGCATCGTCCCACCCTCCTGATCCGG
>JAABUM010000361.1_pt1 | contig 84224 bp, 80 predicted proteins | sample 5559161 | NCBI WGS metagenome assembly JAABUM01 (sample SAMN10711868, study PRJNA513369) | rock metagenome | isolation source: Antarctica rocks | place: Antarctica: Victoria Land, Siegfried Peak nord
CCTCGGACGACGGCACCCCGCCCCTCAGCGAGTTGCTGTGTCTGCCGATCAGTGCGCCGCCGCGCGTTGCGCCGCGCGGTCGTTCCCGGCGAGCGCTGTCAGGCTGTCGTGCCGGAAGCCGATCCAGACGGCCACGGCGGTCAGTGCCCAGCCTGGCAGGCAGACCGCCCAGACAGCAGGTAGGGGCGCGCCGAAGAACTCCACCAGCACGAACGCGAGCCCGACCCCCGTCCACATCCCCAGGGTATTGCAGATCAGCGGGAGGCGCGTGTTGCCCGCGCCGCGCAGTGCGCCGGCCCAGACGAAGCTCTGACCCCAGAGGGGGAGCGAGAAGGCGAGCACCCGCAGGCTATGCGCGCCGAGATCGCGTACCTCCACGTCGTCGGTGAAGAGGGCCATGATCTGCGGGGCGAGGAGGAGGAAGAGCACCGCCATCCCGCCCATCCAGATCGAAGCCCAGGCGGCGGCGGCGCGCGCCGCCGCTCGCGCGGCGAGCGGGTGTCCCGCCCCCAGGCTCTGCCCGACGAGGGTGCTGGCCGCGATGCTGAAACCGATTCCCGGCAGGAAGCCGACCGAGAGGGCGTTGAAGCTGATCCGTTGTGCGGCCAGCGCGCTCGTGCCGAGCGCCGCGATGATGATCGTGAAGACGGTGAAGGCGGTCGCGATCAACGTCTGTTCGATCGCGGCGGGGACGCCGAGCGCCAGCGTCTGCCGCACCGCCGCGAAGCGTGGTCGCCACCCCGCCCGGCCGCGCAGGCGCATCAGCCCGCGCCCGCGCACCAGCACCGTCACCAGGATGGCGGAGCCGACGAGCCGACTCGCCGCCGCCGCCCAGGCCGAGCCCTCGACACCGAGCGCCGGGAGGCCGAGATGGCCGTAGATCAGCGCCCAAGCGAGGCTGGCGTTGATCAGATTGTCGAAGATCCCGACGATCATGGGTATCCGCGTGTCGCCCGCGCCGCGTAGGAGCGCGCCGCAGATGAAGATCATCACCAGCCCCGGCAGGGTGATCATGGTGATCCGCAGGTAGCCCGTGCCGACTGCTGCGACCTCCGGTGTGACGCCGAACGCGCCGATGATGTGCCCCGAGCCGAGCGCGCCAAGGATGGCGAGTGGGATCGCGCCGAGCAGGCCCCAGATGATCGCCTGCTTCGCCACGCTGACCGCCCCGGCGGCGTCGCGCGCGCCGGTCGCGTGCGCCACCATGATCGACGCGCCGATCGTGACCGCGCTGAGGATCGACAGGAGGAAGAAGAGGACTTGCAGCGCGGTCCCCACCCCGGCGATCGCGGTCGCGCCGAGGCGGGCGACGAGGATCGTATCGACGACACCGACCATCGTTTCGAGCAGATTCTGCGCGATGATCGGCCAGGCGAGCCCGATCACGCGGATGTACATCGTGGCCCGAGCGAGTGGCGGCTCGGGGGCGCGCTCCACCGCCGACATTGTGCGCTTTTCGGCCAATTCGATACTCACTCTACCCCCTCTACGCACAAGCGCGGGTCGATGCGCCCATGCCGCACGCCGCTCCTAACTGTACTCGCTCGCATACGTCTGAGGTACGGCCCGGAGGTAGGACTTGGACCTGTACTCCCGATCAGCGCGGCACCTGTCACGGTCGGCTGGCACGGAAGATGCAAAGTTGGGGTCGGGAGGGTGGCGGCCCATTGGCGCAAACCCCGGCGATATGAGGATGGAGTGGCACAGATGGCTGACCAGACCAACGACGATAAGCGGAAGAAACTGGGCGAGCTGATCCGTAAGGTGAAGTTCACGATGCTGACGACGACCGAGGCGGACGGGCGGCTTATCAGCCGCCCGATGACGATGCTGGACGAGGATTTCGCCGAGGAACTGTGGTTCTTCGTCGGCTCGCATTCCGGCGCGGTGGCCCAGATCAAGGCCGACTCGCAGGTGAACCTTGGCTTCGCCGATCCGGGCGCGAATACCTTCGTCTCCCTCTCGGGCACGGCGAGCGTCGTCAACGATCGTCAGAAGGCCGAGCAGCTCTGGAAGCCGATCTATAAGGCGTGGTTCCCCGACGGTCTGGAAGACCCGAATCTGGCGCTGCTGCGGGTGACCGCGACCCAGGGGGAGTATTGGGACAGTCCCGACTCCAAGGTGGTGCAGGCGGTGGGCTTCGTGAAGTCGCTCGTCACCGGCAAAGAGGCGAATGTGGGTGAGAACGAGAAGATCGCGCTCGGCAACGACTAGATCACAGCACGGTTAGCCACCTGACGAGTACGCCGAATGACAATGCCTGGAGCGATACGAACATGGCAAACGAGCTGAGTGGACGCAAGGTCGCTTTCCTGGCGACCGACGGGGTGGAACAAGTCGAGCTGACCGGGCCGTGGCAGGCGGTGCGCGACGCCGGTGCGACGACCCACCTGATCTCCCTCAAAGCGGGCAAGATTCAGGCGGTTAATAACGATACCGAGCAGGGCGACACCTTCCCGGTCGATCGGACGGTGCAGGAGGCGCAGGCGTCCGACTACGACGCACTGGTCCTCCCTGGCGGCGTCGCCAATCCCGATCATCTGCGGACGGACAAGGATGCGGTGCGCTTCGTCAAGGAATTCTTCCTGGCGGGCAAGCCGGTCGGCGCGATCTGTCACGGGCCGTGGATGCTGGTCGAGGCCGATGTGGTGCGCGAGCGCACGTTGACCTCCTGGCCGAGCCTCCAGACCGACATTCGCAACGCGGGCGGCAACTGGATCGATAAGGAAGTGCAGACCGATCACGGCCTGGTGACGAGCCGCAACCCGAACGACATCCCGGCCTTCAACAAGAAGATCGTCGAGGAGTTCGCCGAGGGGCGGCACGAGGTACAGGCGCAACTCGCCCGCGCCGATGCCGGTGACGGCGTCTCCTGATACGATTCGTTCGCACGCAGCGCTTCTCACAAGTATTCGCAATCAGGTGCTCATTCGCTGCCCCCATACGAAATTCGTATCGGGGGCAGCCTGTACCTGGCGCGCTTATCTCCTCGCCTCTTCACACGCCGATTTCGCGCCGCATCCCGTTACCGCGTCGACAGTGCGAAACCAGCATCGCCGAAGAATTGTATTCAGACACGCAGAGCTTGATGTCGGTGCCGCGGATGGTTAACTTCCGAAAAGAGGCGCTCGATGCGGGCAAAGACCCGGCGACCATGCCGATCCTGGTCGAGCACTTCGTCGTCGTCGGGAAGGCCGAGGCAGAGGAGACGGCCTCCTACTGGCGGTTCATCCCGCGGTTGTGGCAAACCTACGTGAACGAGCCGGATCCGCAGGTGATCAATAACCGCGCCGACGTGGAAACCACCCTCGAAGAGGTGTACGCCCCCTGGCCGGTGAGCACCGCTCCCGCCGTCCACATCGCGGCGTTGCAGAAGTTCTTCGATAATGGGGCGACGCAGGTCTACGTCCACTTCGGGCAGTTCGATCAATACGGGGTGATCGATTTCTACGGGCGCCACGTCCTGCCGCAACTGCGCGCTTCCGATGTCCTCGGCACGCGCAGGTCGGCTGAGCGGAAGAGTACGGCGTGGGTGTGCCGGATGGGGCTTGACAAATCGGCATGCCCGCACTTAATGTACGTACTTCAGCGATGCGGCCCCTGGAGACGGGCCGACACCCTCCTAAGGGGGTGGCGGCGCGGGGATGGGGAAGCGGGTCAGGGCCGTGTAGCCTTCGGGCGAAGGTTCGGGGCACGCAACGGCGGAGCCGCAAGGACGGGCCGGATCGTCACAACGCCGATCGCAGGGATGCCGATGGCCTTTCGGGGTTGTCGGCATCCGGCGTTTAAGAGAGTCGGCGGTCGGCAGTCAGCAGTCGGCAGAGAAGGAGAGTTCATAGTCGGTGATCCGTGGTCCCTGGTCCGTAGTAGGTTTGTTGACAGACACTGACTGCTGTAGACACTGTGCCGCCACTGCCGACTGCCGACTGCCGACTATCGTTCGAGGAGTACACACCGATGCCGCAACTTCTGCGCCTGAGCGATGTTCGCGCGACCGCAGCGGGGTCACAGCCTGCGGGCTACCGCCTGCGCGGGCGCGGGCACCTGAATCTCGGCCTCCTCTCGGTCCTCAGTCTCTTGGCGCTACCGGTCGCGCTGGTCATCTTCGCGACCCTCACCGCGCCGCTCGGTGGCCCGCTCCGCTTGGGCGGCAAAATGTCCTTCGCGGTCGGGCCACTCGACATCGTCCTGGTCCTGCTGGCGGCGCTGGTGGTGTTGCCCGTCGTCCACGAATTGATCCACGGCGCGGTCGCCGGGGCGTTGGGCGGGCGTCCGGTCTATGGGATCGGTCCGGGCGTCGCCTTCTGCCACTTTCGCGAGTTCGTCGGGAAGTGGCCCTACGCCGCGATCCTCGTCGCGCCGCTGCTGGTGATCTCGCTCGGCGGCGCGCTGCTGATGCCGCTGACCCCCACGCCCCTGCGCGGCCCGCTCCTCGCCCTGATGGTGACCAATGCCTCCGGGGCGGTCGGCGATCTCTCCGCCCTCTGGCAACTCGTCCGTTTCCCCGGCGACGTCCTGATCGCCGATACGAACGCCGGGTTCGAGGTCTACGAGCCGGGCGCAGTCGAGCCCGCCATCGAGCGCGATCCAGCCAGCGGCCCCGCCTGATCGCGCATACCCGAGCGGTATGTGATCCCCTTGCGGGAGTGGCACGCCGTTGGGCGATATGCCACAATGGCGATACTGTCCAGAGGAAGTGGTGGTCGTGTGCGCGGCGGGATGACGCGCCTGCTGGAGGGCTCGAATGGCTCGCATCGGGATCCTGGTCGTGGCGTATAACGCCGAGGCGACCCTGGGGAGTGTGATCGATCGGATCCCGGCCCCGATCATGGAGAAGGTCGAGGAGATCTTCGTCTTTGACGACGCGAGCCAGGACGCCACGATCGTGGTCGGCCAGGAGTACGAGCGGCGGCTCGGCAAGGGCAAGCTCGTCATCCACCGGAACCCGGTCAACCTGATGTACGGCGGCAATCAGCAGCGTGGCTATCGCTACGCGATCGAGCGCGGGATGGACATCGTCGTGCTGCTGCACGGCGATGGGCAGTACGCCCCCGAGGTGATGGATCGCCTGCTCGCCCCGCTCGAAGCGGGGGAGGCCGACATGGTGATGGGCTCGCGGATGCTGATCAAGGGCGGGGCGATCCGGGGCAACATGCCGATGTACAAATTCGTCGGCAACAAGATCCTCACCTGGACGCAGAACTTCCTGCTCGGCACCAATCTGAGCGAGTTCCACTCGGGCTACCGCGCCTATTCGGTCGCGGCGCTCGGCACGATCCCGCTCAGCACGCTGACGAAGAACTGGCACTTCGATACGCAGATCATCCTGCAATTCCTGAAGCGCGGCTATCGGGTCAAAGAGGTGCCGATCCCGACTTATTACGGGGACGAGATCAGCCACGTCAATGGTATCCCCTACGCCATCAACTGCATCCGCGAGTCGCTGGTCTTCGCGCTCGCCTACCGCTGGAGAATCCGTGGACGATCGGACGCTACACTACCGCTTACATCGCGACCCAAGGAGTAGCCACCAGCAGATCGCGCGGCTGACCCGCCGTCTCGGTGCCTCGCCAGTCCTCGATGTCGGCGCGGCGCAGGGGATCCTGGCCCAACTCGTCGCGGGCAGTGGCCTGATCCTCGATGCGGTGGAGCCGAACCCCGAGTGGGCCGCGCGCGCGCAGCCGTTCTATCGCGCCGTCTATGTCGGCACGGTGGAGGAGGCGGCGCTCACGCCACGGACCTACCGCACGATCGTCTGCGGCGATGTGTTGGAGCATACCGCCGATCCGGTGGCGGTGTTGGGGCAATTGCGCGCGGTCGCGACCGACGACGCGGTCTTCATCATCTCCTTGCCGCACGTCGCGCACCTGGCGATCCGCCTCATGCTCCTCCTCGGGCGTTTCCCGCAGATGGAGCGCGGCATCCTCGACCGGACGCACCTCCACTTCTACACGCGCGACACGGCGGAGGAGATGTTGCGCGCCGCCGGGTTGCGCGTCACGCATGCCTACCCGACCGGTATCCCGCTCGATGAACTCTGGTCGTCCGGCGAGGGGAGCGCGCCCTATCGGCTCCTGCTGCGGGCGCAACATCTGGCGCTACGGCTCGCGCCGCGCCTCTTCGCTTTCCAGTGGATCTTCGTCGCCTGCCCCGCCGCTCCCGCCACGTGAGCGCGCCGCCCGTCCCCACGCGCGCCATCGCGGAGCCGCGCGCGGACGCGGCTGCGGCGCGCGTGGTTGCCGCTGCCCCCGCCCTGACCGCGCCACTGCTGACGGCGGCGGCGCTCACGCTGGGAGCGGCGCTCCAGGTCAGCGACGGGCATTTCACGCCCAAGGCGTTCCCCTGGCTGACGGTCGCGCTCGTCTTCTCCCTGCTGGCGTTGGCCGCGCCGCTCCTCCCGCGCATCGCCGTCCCCGCGCGCGCGCTGACCGCCCTGCTCGGCGTGGGCTGCCTCCTCCAGATCGCGGCGTTCCTGATGAAGCCACCGGGCCAATACCTCGCCGCCGCGTGGCCGCGCGACTACGCGCCCTTCATCGGCGGTCTGCTCCTCGCCGTGTTCCTGATCGTGGTCGGCTGGTGGTCGCCGCGCCCGTTGCGGCGCTGGTGGTTCCCGGCCTTGCTGCTCGTCCATTTCCTGCTCGGGGCCTGGATTATCCGGCAGTCGCCCGCGCCGCCGATCGATGTCTTCATCTTCCAGCAGGAGAGCAGCGCGGCCCTGCTGCGCGGCGAGAATCCCTACGGGCTGACCTTCCCGGATATCTACGGCAGCAAACCGTACTACGGGCCGGGGCTGGTCACCGCCGGGCGGCTGAACTTCGGTTTCCCCTATCCGCCGCTGAGTCTCTTCATGGCGCTGCCGGGCTACTTGCTGGCCGTGGACTATCGTTTCGCGCAGTTGCTGGCGCTGACCCTGACGGGCGTCTTCCTGGCGCTCATGCGGCCCGATCGGGTCGGTGCGCTGGTCGCGGCGCTCCTCCTCTTCTCGCCACGGGTCTTCTTCGTCCTCGAACAGGGGTGGACGGAGCCCTTCGCGATCCTGCTGCTGGCCGCGACGGTCGCCTGCGCCCGCCGCTGGCCGCGCGCGCTGCCGCTGGCGCTCGGCCTGCTGCTGGCGGTCAAGCAGACGATGATCTTCATCCCGCTGCTGGCCTTCCTGCTGGTGGGCGGACTCGGCGATTGGCGCGGCTGGCTGCGCCTGCACTGGCGGGCGGGGCTGGTCGCGCTCGTCGTCACCCTGCCGCTGGCGCTCGGCGAGGTGCGCGGCTTTGTCACGGCGGTGATCACCTTGCAGTTCTACCAGCCGCCGCGCAGCGACGCACTCAGCTACGCGGCCGCGCTCGCCCGAGCAGGGCTCCCCGCGCCGAACTGGCTCGCATTCGTGGCGCTGGTGCCGATCTTGGCGCTGGCCCTCTGGCGCGGCGCGCGCGGCCCGGCAGGGTTCGCCACCGCCGTGGCCGCGCTCTACTTCGTCTTCTTCGTGCTGAACAAGCAGGCGTTCTGCAACTACTACTTCTTCGCGCTCGGCGCGCTTTGCTGCGGGATCGCCGCGACGCAGCCCGTCGCCTCCCCCCTTGCGCCGTCGCGCCACCAGAGCAGCGCCACGAAGCCCGGCACCGCCACCCGCTCGTAACGTGCCCCCGCCCCCCGCAACCACCCCTCGCACGGCTCCGATGACCCGCGCAGCGCGTCCGTGGTGAAGATGTAGGCGACGACAGGGGCAGCTTCGTACCCCTGGCGATAGGGGGCGTAGCGATCGCTGCCCGGATCGGTCGGGACGATGGTCGGCGTCTCCTGCCAGAGGAAGGTCAGGCGGTAGGCGAGCCAGTATTGCGCCGCACCATACCGCACGCCGCGCTCGCGCAGCGCCGCCCCGAGCGCGGCCTCCTCGGTCGCCGCGCCGCGCGCATCGTGGACCGGACGCAGCCCCTGCACATAGGGGCCGAAGCTGAGCCAGCTCCCGACGATCGTCGCCAGGGCGTAGGGGGCCAGCGCCAGGAGAAAACGTCGCCCGCCGAGGAGCCGCGCCGCCGGCACGAGCGCGAAGGGGGCCGCCCAGACGATCGACGCGAGATAGCGCGAGGCCCAGAGGTCGATCGGGCTGCGGGAGAGGAGAAAGCCGACAATCGTCGTCGCGGCGACGAGCGCCCCGAACGCGCCAAGTCGCCGGACCGGCCAGGGGAGACGGCGCAACAGGAGCGCCGCGCCGCCGCAGACGAGCCCGGCCAGCAGCAGGAACGCGCCGACGATCTGGATCGCCGCGAAGAGCGCCGGGGGCTGCCAACGATCGGGGTAGAGCTGCGCGCCGGGAATGTAGACCTGCACGCTGAGCAGGAGCGGCAGGCACGTCTCCCAGAGGAGCGCCGCGTTGCGGCGGATCGTGGTGAATGACAGCACGTTCGCCTCGACGGTATTCACCCCCGGCGTCACCGCCAGCCGCGAGAGGGCGAAGAGCAGCGCCCCGCCGAGCGCGCCGAGGGCACTGGACCCGATCCGCCGTAGCAGGAGCGGGCGGGCGGGGGCCGCATCGCCGCAACAGGCGAGCGCGAGGAAGCCGAGGGCGGGGAGGAATTGGAGGGTGAAGAGGTCGAGGTAGAGGGCGACGAAGGCCAGCCCGCTCCCCAGGGCGAGGCGGAGGGCGGGGTGGCGCGCGTGACTCGCGCCGTCGAGCAGCCAGACCGTCGCGATGACCGCCGTGATCGCCCACTGGCGCGGCGGGTAGAGGATCACGCCATTGATCGGGATCGTGGTGAAGACGACCGGCAGCGTGGCCGCCGCCGCCGCCAGGGCTGTGAGGTGCCGCCGCACGGTGGCGAAGGTTAGCCCGATCAGCAGCAGGTGTCCGCAGAGCGGGACGAGCATCAGCGTCAGCGGGCGCGGGCCGGTGGCGGCGAAGCCGAGGGCGATCAGCAGCGCGTCGAGCGTCCCCTGATAGTTCGTCCCCCAGATGAACCACGACCATTCGCCGCGCAGGATGTGCAGCGCCTGCAAGCCGACGATCGTCGCGTCGGCGTGCGAGCCCGCCGCATTGTAGAGCGCGGGGAGCTGGCCCAGGACGGCGAGAGCGCAGAGGAGGGAAGGTAGGGCGGCACCGCGCGCCCGGCGTGCCAGCGGTGCGCCCTGACCGGGGCGTGGGGCGATCGTCGCGGCGGCGGGGCGGGCCATCGATCTCCATCTTCGCTGTAGCGGGCTCGCCGTGCGGGCGGGGTGACGCGGTAATCGTACCCCGACCCCGCGCCCGTCGCCATCCGCCGAAACAGAATGCGTCATTTGCCCGTAGATGTTGCCGTGCGGCGTTGGCACGCTCAGCGCGCTCGGGTATAGGTCGTGTGCCCGGGTTCCCGGCAGCCCATCGGCCCGTCGGGTCGAGTGCTACACTTGGATAAGCCGAGCCGATGCCGCCGTTGGAAGGGTGGGGTGATCATGCGAAAAGTGCGAATGCTGCTGATACTCCTGATCGTGGCGGGGCTCTGCGCCGGGTTGGCCTCCTTCGTCGCGCCGGGTTCGGTGCTGGCCGCCGACGTCGTCTATAACCGCTTCGATGTGACCATCGCGGTCCAGGCGAACGGCGATTTTCGGGTCACCGAGACGCAGAACATCACCTACCCGAGCGGCTCCTACATGCGTGCCGCGCGCGCGATCAACATCAACAATGTGACCGATATCAAAGACGTCACCGTCGGCGAAGGGACGCAGAATTATACGCAGGCGCAAAGCGGCACGACGACGAACACCTTCACCACCACCCGCAAGACGACCTCGGGCGACAAGATCTTCCAGATCGATTGGTTCTATACGCAAGCTGCCGGACAGACTCGTACCTTCGTGATCTCCTACACCGTCGTTGGCGGTCTACGGATCTACGACAATGGCGACATCGCGGATTGGCAGGCACTCGGCAACAACTTCGCCGCCAATACCACCGCCTCCACGGTGACGGTGACGCTGCCCCAGGCGGTCGCCGATACGTCGAAGATTGTGACCGACTCGCGCGGCGCTGCGGCGCAGGCCACGGTCGTGGACGGACAGACGGTGCGCTTCACCGCCGCGCCGGTCAGCAAAACCGTCGGCTTGGAGGTGAAGGTCACCTTCCCGCATGGCCTGGTCACGGCCACGGCCCCCGCCTGGCAGACGCAATTCGATGCCGGGGAGCGCCGCGACGCGATCGGCAACCTGATCACCGTCGTCTCGGCGGCGTTCGCTTTCCTGATCCTGGTCGGCGGGATCGTGGGGCTCTATCTCCTCTGGTATCTGCGCGGACGCGATCGCTACGCCGGGCTCGTCGCCGATTATTTGCGCCAGCCGCCGAGCGACCTCAGCCCCGGCGTCGCCGGGACGCTGATCGATGAGCGCGCCGATCTCCAGGATGTCCTGGCGACCTTCACCGATCTCGGGCGGCGCGGGGTGCTGAAGATCGAGGAGCAACAGTCCACCGGGGCGTTCGGCCTCGGCGGCGCGCGCGACTTCGTGGTGACCCGTCTGCCGCACGAGGAGACGTTGACCAAATTCGAGCAGACTTTACTCGATACGATCTTCATCGGCGGGGGTGATGAGGTGCGCCTGAGCCAGATCAAGGCGAGTATGGTGGCCTCGATGCCCCGGTTCGGTGGCGAGCTGTACGCGGAGGTCGTGGAGCGCGGCTACTTCGCGCGGAGCCCGGAGGCGACCCGAGCGCGCTACAAGGGCTTCGGGATCACGCTGATCGTCCTGGCGTTCGTCTTCTGGATCGCCGTCTCGGTCCTCTTCGGTGGGATCGCCCACGGGCTGACGATCACCGCGATCCCGCTGGCCCTGATCGGGGTGGTGCTGATCTTCCTTTCCCGAGTGATGCCCGCCAAGACCCTGAAGGGGGCCGAAGAATCGGCGAAGTGGAACGCCTTCAAGCGTTACCTCGCCAACCTGGAGAAGTACGACAACCTGGAGAATGCGAAGGGGATCTTCGAGCGCTATCTCCCCTATGCGACCGCGTTCGGCCTCGACCGCAGCTTCATCCAGAAGTTCGCCAGCGTCAGCACCCCCGCGCCGCAGTGGTACGCCGGTGGGGGCGGGCCGATCATCATCGGTGGGCCGGGTGGCGGCTACTATGGCGGGCCGGGTGGTGGCTATTACGGTGGCGGCGGCTTCCCCGGCGGGGGCGGCCCCGGCGGCGGCACTCCCGATGGCGGCGGCGGTGGCGGCGGCGGCGGCTGGAGCGTACCCAGCCTGCAAGACCTCAGCGACCGTGGCAGCGGCGGTGCCCAGAACTGGAGCGACTCCCTTTCCGACATGCTGAACTCCGCCGGGAGCGCCTTCGGCGGCGGTGGCGGCGGCGATGGTGGCGGCTGGAGTGGCGGCGGTGGTGACAGCGGTGGCGGTGGTGGCGGCGGCGACAGCGGCGGCAGCAGTTTTGGCTGAGCGGCACACCAAGGTTGGGGCGGGGGCATGTTTTCGCCCCCGCCCCGTCGTTGCGGTCGCCGTGCAACGTTCGTCCCTCGTGGCGCGTATTTGTTATAGCGGAGCCGTTTTGCGGCATCCCCCTGCACTATACTTGGGTTGATGGGCTGCGCTCGGCGGTCTACCCGCTACCGGACCCAGCGATTGGAGGACGCCGTCAACGCGATCGCCGAACATACCGCCGAAGATGATGAGGGCGCGTTACGCTGCTACCGTCATCCGAATACGCCTACCCGGCTGCGCTGCAATCGTTGCGAGCGCCCGATCTGTACCCAATGTGCCATCCCGACATCGGTCGGCCTGCGCTGCCCCGAGTGTGCGCGCGGCCCGGTGCCGGTCATGTATCAGGCCGATAGCGCCACCGTGGCGCGCGCGATCGTCGGCGGGCTCGTCGTGGCGCTCGGCGTCGGCGTCGCCTGGGGCCTGCTGAACATGCTCGGCCTCGGCCCGCGCCCGGCCTACGATTGGGGCTTCTGGTTCTCCCTGATCCTCGGCTTCGGGGTCGCCGAGTCGGTCAGCTTCCTGGCGAAGCGGCGGCGCGGCCCGACCTTGCAGGCGATCGCGATCGTCTGCGTGCTGCTCGGCTTCGCGATCAGCCGCGTGACGATCGGCGTGCGCCTCCTCGGAACATTCGACGCCGCGCGATTGCCGAACCTCTTGCAAGGCATCCAACCGCCGACACTGCTGGTGACGGCGCTCTTCGTGGGCCTCGCCTGTCTGGTCGCCTGGCGGCGGTTTCGCTGAGTGGGCGAAGTGGGCGAAGTGGTCCAGTGGGCCAGTAGAGATTAAGCAGTCGGCGCGAATCAGCGGTTCCTTCTTCTCTTTCCTGCGGGCCTACTTCGCCCACTCACCCGGAGGGTCGTATGGGACAGATCATCGCGCGCGAGGAACTGGCCGCGCTGGCGGCGGAGGCGGCGCGGCGCGGGGAGCGGATCGTCTTCACGAACGGGCATTTCGATCTGCTGCACGTCGGGCATCTGCGCTACCTGTGCGCGGCCCGCGCGCTCGGCGATCAGCTCGTGGTCGGGCTGAACGATGACGCCGCGACCCGCCGCCTGAAGGGGCCGCGCCGCCCGATCGTGCCGCAAGATGAGCGCGCCGAACTGCTGGCCGCGCTCGTGCCGGTCGATCGGGTGGTCCTCTTTGGCGAGGACACCGCGACCGCGCTGATCGCCGCCCTGCGCCCCGCCATCTACGTGAAGGGCGGCGATTACGCCGCCACGCCGGATGGGGTCGGGAAGCCGTTGCCGGAGGCGGACACGGTGCGCACGTATGGCGGCACGATCCGGGTCATCCCCCTCGTTGCGGGGCGCTCCACGAGCGACACCGTCGCGCGGGTCGTCGCGCGCTACTGCCCCGCGAGCGACGACTGAACGTGTCCGACCTGCCCCATTCTCGTGCCGAGGCGTATACTGTGCGCCACTGCTGGCTACGGTTCGCGAGAGAGGTATGGCCTTGCGTCGTTCGGTGTCCGTCCGCGATCCCCTCCTGTACGCGCGGTCCTGCGCCCGATGAGCACCGAGATCACCGACGCGGCGGCGGTCGAGGAGACCGCCGCGAACGCGACCCCCACGATGCAGGAGGTCGCCGGGCGCGGCATCGCCTCCGCCGCGCTGATCATCGCCGTAGGCAACCTGCTGTCGCGCCTCTTCGGGCTGGTGCGCGAGCAGTTGGCGTCGTACTACTTCGGCACCGGCGCGAACTTTAAGCCGTTCACCCTCGCCGACAGTATGCTGACGATCCTCTACGACCTGCTGATCAGCGGCATGGTCGCCTCGGCGCTGGTGCCGGTCCTCAGCCAATATGTTGTCCCCGAGCGCCGCGAAGAGCTGCGCCGCATCCTCGGCACCCTGGTCACGCTCGTCCTGCTCGTCCTCGGCAGCGCGACGATCTTGCTCGAGATCTTCGCGGGGCCGCTTGTCAGTGCATGGCTGAAAATTGGAGTAGGTACGAATGCGACTCAGATAGTTGATCGGGATCTAGGGAGTGGCATAGTAGCGGGTATCGTTTCCGTATCTAACGTTGCTCTGGTTCCTTTAACCGTAGTAAACGTTCGTCTGATCCTCCCGGCGGTCCTCCTGCTCGGCGTCTCGGCGATCTTCCTGGCCGCGAACTACGCGCTCGGCCACTTCGTCTGGCCCTCGGCGTCGCAGGCGGCGCGCAACGGCGCGATCATCCTCGCGACGATCCTGCTGGCCCGCTGGTTCGGCGTCACCAGCATGGTCGTCGGGGTGCTGGTCGGTGCGGTGCTGCTCGTAGTGATCCAGTTACCCGGCCTGCGCGGCGTGATGCCGCGCCTCTCGTTCGATTTCCGGCATCCGGCGATCCGCAGCATCCTGATCCTCTACTCGCCGATCTTCATCGGCCTGATCGCCAACACGGTTGGGCAGATCATCGATCGCGGCCTCGCCTGGAATGCGGGCGAGGATGCGTTGGGCGCGATGCGCTACGCCACCACCTTGCAGCAACTCGTCCTCGGCCTTGTCGCGACCGGTATCTCCCTCGGCGCGTTACCAGCCCTCTCGCGGCAGGCGGAGAGCGGCGATGAGGAGGGCTTCCGGGCGACCCTTGCCGCCGCGCTGCGGATGACGACGGTGCTGATCGCCCCGGCGACCTTCGGGCTGCTGGCACTCGCGGTGCCGCTCGTCAACGTCATCTTCCGGCACGGCGCGACCACCGATGCTGGTGCTCGGTTGATCGCCCTGGCGCTCGTCTGGTACATCCCCGGCACCTTCTTTCAGGCATACGACCAACTGCTGATCAACGCCTTCTACGCGCGCCGCAACACCCTCACGCCGCAACTCGTCGGGCTGGCGGCGGTCCTCCTCTACATCGGCGTCGAGATCACGTTGGTGGGGCGCTTCGGGATGGTCGCGCTCGTCGCCGCGATCTCGGTGCAATGGACCTTCCACGCGCTGGTGATGTTCTGGCTCGGGCGGCGCTTCCTCGCCGCGTCCGACTGGCGGGCCTATCGTCGCGTGCTGACGATCTGCGTCGGCGTCAGCGCGGTCATGGCGGCGGTCGCCTGGGGTGCGGCGACCGGCCTCGCGCAGATCCTCCCCGGCCCGCTCTTCCTGCGCGAAGTCCTGACCCTGATCATCCCGGTCGCGCTCGGGGGCCTCGTCTACGCCTGGGGCGTCACCCGCCTCGGTGTCGACGAATTCGCCACGCTCGCGAATCGTTTTCTCAGGCGGCTGCGCCCGGCGCTCGAGCGATAATTTCCTTTTGGGGTATAAGACGTACTCAATGTTGCGATGAATTTAGAGGGGCCGAGATGTCTCATTCCCGTGCTAATGATGCTCAGCTTCAGCTGCTCTATCTCAATGAAGAGTTAAGAATTGCTGTTTCTACTATTGAATCTGGTTTAGCCATCCTACAAAGGAATTACCTGTATCGACGTAACGAATTCCCGTTTATGCTTCTTTTAGCGAATGGTATCGAGAGAATAATGAAGATCGTTCAATACCTCACTATTTATTCCGAAACAGGCCAGTTTCAACGTCTTCCTTATACACATAATCTTGTGGGTCTGCGTGATTGGATTCTTACCCATTGCTTCACCCCTGAATATTTCGCTAAACCAAACATGCTCGCTGATCACAAGTACCTTTCCGGGGATTCTATGCTGGCTGAAGTTATGCAAGTGTTGAGCGACTTTGCGGAGGCGAAGAGCAGTCGTTATCTATACCTGGATGCTATTGCAGATCCAAGTTCGCAAGACATAGCCGATCGTTGGCCCTCAAGGCGATGGGCGAAACTTGAGGATGTATTTATTGAGAGAGTTGGAGGGGGTCGGCCCATCGAGGGCTTAGAAGACAGGCACCACTATGCCAGTCAACGGCTTGTTGGCGTCATAGAACGGTTTATGCGTATTATCGGACGGTTATTTGCTTTTGGTGGACTCGGCGAGATCGGTGTGCAGGTATCGAGCTATCTCAGCCACTTCACTCGCATGGGTGAAGAAGAGTTTGGGATGGTCAAGTATCGAATCTAAGAATTTGCCTATCTAAACAAGGGGATGGTAAGCGGCTGGAAAGGAGGGAGTATGGTGCAGCTATGGATCCCGACCCTGACCTTGAATACCGGCCACGCGATGCCGTTGATCGGCCTGGGGACGTGGCCGCTGAACGACGATGAGGCGGCGGCGGCGGTGTCCCTGGCGATCGGGCAGGGGTATCGCCTGATCGACACCGCCGCGCGGTACGGCAACGAGGCCGGGGTTGGACGCGGGATCGCGGCGGCAGGGGTGGCGCGCGAGGAGTTGTTCGTCACGACGAAGCTGCGCGGCAGGGATCATGGGTACGACGAGACGCGCGCGGCGTTGCTGCGGAGCCTGGAAACCCTCGGCCTCGACTACGTCGATCTCTTCCTGATCCACTGGCCGTTACCGCGCGTCGACAAATACGTTGACTCGTACCGTGCGATCCTCGATCTCGTCGAGGCAGGGCTGGTGCGGTCGGCGGGGGTCTCGAACTTCAAAGCCCACCATCTCCAGCGGTTGATCGCGGAGACGGGCGTGGCCCCGGCGGTCGATCAGATCCAGCTCTCGCCCGCGCTCCCGCGCCGCGCCGTGCGCGACTACCTCGTCGCCCAGGGGATCGCGACGCAGGCGTGGAGCCCGCTCGGTACGCCGGAAGGGGTGGCGGACGCCGCGATCGTCGCCGCGTTGGCCGCGAAGTACGGGCGCACACCGGCGCAGATCATCCTGCGGTGGCATGTGCAGCAGGGGATCAGCGCCATTCCCAAGTCCGCCGACCCGTTGCGCCAGTGCGAGAACGCCAGCGTCTTCGACTTCGCGCTCACGGACAGCGAGATCGCCGCGTTAGCGGCGCTCGACCGGGGCGATGACCACGCACGCGACGCCGATACGCACGAGATCTTCTGAGTGCCCGGCGTTGTCCCCGCGTCCCGCACCCTACAACACTGGGCATGTTTTCGGCATCCACCCGCTGGTGCTACCAGGCAGCCCTACAGCGCGGTACAGAAAGCTTGACCGCCACCCGTGTCCTCGGCGAACCGAGCAATTAGGCGTTGCCCTAGCCCGCGCAGGCGGGCATTGTGCCCTTCATGGGTGCTTCGCCGGTGCCATGAGGCACCCACAGGCGGGGGTTATAACCCCCGGATCTCCGCGTCCTGCCTCAGCGCGTGGTCGGCGGGATGGGATGCTCCACGACGATCTGCCACCAGGCGAGCCAGCGGGCGGGGTGCTCGCGCAATTCGGCCTCGCGCCCGCGCGGCCCGCCGAACGGGTCCGCGACGAAGCCGATCACGCGGACGTCCAACCCATCGCAGGTGAAGATGGCGCGTGGCAGGTGATACGCCTGGCTGACGACGATCGCGTCGTCGGGGGCGATGTCGAAGACGCTGCGCGCGCGGTAGCAACTATCGTAGGTGCGGAGCCCTGCCGGGTCGGTCAGGATCGCCCCCGCCGGGACGCCGTGCGCGATCGCGTAGGCGCGCATCGCGTCCGGCTCGTCGTAGTTGTCCTCGCGGTTGTCGCCGGTCATCAGCAGTCGGCGCACTTTGCCCGCGCGATAGAGGGCGATCGCCGCGTCGACCCGGTGGGCCAGGGCGACGCTGAGCTGCCCGCCCGGCAGCACCTGCGCCCCGAAGACGATCGCCACCTGCCGCGCGGGGACCGCCGCGACATCGCGATAGATCTGCCCGTGCGTGGTCGCGAAGAGTTGGATCTCGATCAAGGCGAGCGCCGCGAGCGGGATGAGGACAATCGCGGCGAGGGTGAACCCGGCGAGTCGTAAGCGGCGACGGATGGTGCCTTTTTGCTTCATGCGGGGGAGTATGCGCGCCCCTTTCGCGAGCCGTCAAGGGTGACAAGGGGGCAAGGGCGGCGACCGGCGCGGACGCGGGCGCGCGATCCGCTATACTTGTTCGTACAGGAACAGCGAGGGCGCAGCAGGGGGAGAGATGTCAGGGCAAGAAGCAAACGGGCGGTCGCAATCGCTCTATCGGAAATATCGCCCGACCACATTCGGCGAGGAACAGTTCGTCGGGCAGTCGCACGTCTCGCGGACATTGCGAAACGCCGTGATCCACGACCGCGTCGCCCACGCCTACCTCTTCTGTGGCCCGCGCGGCAGCGGCAAGACCTCCTCCGCGCGCCTCCTGGCGAAGGCGGTCAACTGCGAGCATCCTGATCCCGCCGAGCGCCCCTGCAACGCCTGTGCCTCTTGCCGCGCGATCAATGAAGGGCGCGCGACGGACATCATCGAGATCGATGCCGCCTCGAATCGCGGCATCGACGACATGCGCGACCTGCGCGAGAAGGCACGGTTCGCCCCGGCACAGCTGAAGAAGAAGTTCTACATCATCGACGAGGTCCACCAGCTGACCAAAGATGCCTCGAACGCCCTCCTCAAGACGCTGGAGGAGCCGCCGCCGCATCTCGTCTTCGTCCTGGCGACGACCGATCAGGACAAGGTGCTGGAGACGATCAGTTCGCGCTGTCAGACCTTCGTCTTCCACCGCTTCCCGGTGGAGGTGATCGCCACGCACCTGCGGCGGATCGCCACCAACGAGGGGATCCGCGCCGACGATGCCGCGCTGGCGGCGATCGCGCGCACGGCGGGCGGGGCGATGCGCGATGCGCTCGGCCTCCTCGATCAGCTCTCCGCCTATGGCGACAGCGAGGAGGGCATCACCGCCGATACGGTGCGCCAGATCCTCGGCGCGGGCGGCGGCGAGCAGGTGTTGATGCTGGTCGATGCGATCGCGGCGGCCGATGCGGCGGCGGGGCTGCGGGTGATCAACGCGACGCTCGATGATGGGGCGGACGCGCGCCAATTCGCGGGGCAGCTCGTGACCTATCTGCGCGCGCTCCTGCACGCGGCGGCGACGCCGGGCCGCGAGGCGCGCGTGGAGGAGACCGATCTGCCGATCGCGCCCGAACATCTGGCGGCGTTCACGCTCGGCGAGATCGCGGTCCTCCTCAAGCGCTTCAGTCAGGTCGATTACGGGATCAGGCACAGCGTCTACGGCCATCTGCCGCTCGAACTCTGCCTGATCGACGCCGTGCTGGCCCGGCAGAGCACGGTGGAGCCGATCGCCGCGCCCGCGCCGCGTGCCCTCCCGACCCGCGCCGCAGCCCGCCCACGCTCAGATGAACGGCCCTTAGTGGAGCGTCTTGAAGAAGCATTAGTCAAGGAAAGTCCCGCGCCGGAGCGGGTGCCGACCCCGATCCGTGCGGAGCCCGTGCCGCCGCGCCCGAGTGTCGCCCCCGCCGTTGTGCCAGCCGCCCCCACGCCGGAGGTGCGCGAGGCCGCGCCGGTGGTGATCGTCGCACCGGTGTCAGCGCCCCCCCCCGCGAGTGTTCCCGCGCCCGCGCCCACGCCCGCCCCTGTGGCGGTGCCTGCCCCAGTGACGTTCGTCTCCGCGCTGACGATCGAGCAGGTCCGCGATCTCTGGCCGCGCGTGCGACAGGGGGTGCGGGCGATCAATCGGCGGATCGATGCGCTGCTCAATTCGGTCGATCCGCATGCGATCGGCGATGGCACGCTGACGCTGGTGGCGGTCTACGATTTCCACCAGAAGAAGATCAACGAGGACGACACGAAGCGCGCGCTCGAAGAGGTGGTGGCGCAGGTACTTGGCGGGCCGTATCAGCTGCTGGCGATTACACGGGCGGAACTCGGCGATGCGCCCGCCCCGGTGTCCGCGCCCGCCCCGACCCCGGCCCCGGCCCCGGTGGCGGTGGCCCCGCCGCGCGTGCTGCAGCCGTCGCCCGTCGCCGTCGCCCCGCCGGCGCCAGCGCCGCCCATCGGCCCGCCCGACGAGCCGCCGTGGGATCTGGAGCCGCCCTCGGAGGAGATCTACCCGGAGACGAAGCGCAACGCTCCGGTGCCGCCCGGTCGCCCGCAGGCGCGTGTCGCCGAGGCCCCGCACGTCCCCCACGAGGCGCAGCGCCCGACCGGGTTGGCCGACGAGCGCTACATCATGGCCGTGAAGAATATTTTTAACGCGGTGGAAGTGAAGCCCTAAGTCGCGCTGTTGCGGGCGGTGCGGTGCGGTGCCGCGCGGCGTTGTCGGTCATCGAAGGGAAGGGTATGCCGGGCGGGGTGACCCCATTCGAGGAAGATCTGCTGACGGCGCTCGATTCGCGCGACCTCGTCCTCTATCGGGCCGGGCTGACGGCAGCGCTCGCTGAGAGCGCGGGGGAGGGACGCGACCGCACGGCGGCGTTCCTGCGCGGCCAACTGCGCGGCTGGGGCATCCCGACCGTCGTGCAGCGGTTCGACGCCCAGGTCAGCGTCCCCGGTGCCGCGCGCCTCTCGCTGGCGCGTCGTGATGCGCCGGTCGCGGCCCGCCCCTTCCCCTATAGCGCCCCCACCCCGCCCGAGGGCCTGACCGCCGAATTGCGCGCCGTGAGCGCTGGCGATGCCGCGCCGCTGACCGGCGCGATCGCGCTCGTGGACGCTGCGCCGACCCTCGCCACGATCGCGACGCTGGCGGCGCGCGGGGCGGTCGCGCAAGTCTACATCGGCGCGGACGAGGCGCTGACGACACCGCTCGCGGCGACCGATCGCTGGGGCGCGCCCGTGGAGTCTCCGGTGATCACGATCGGGCGGGCGGCGGGCGAGGGCTTCCTGGCGCTCTGCGCGGCTGGCCCGACGCCGGTGCGGTTGCACGCCGAACTGGGGTGGGCAACGCGGCGGTTGCTGCTGCCGGTGGCGACGATCAAGGGGGCCGACGAGCCGGACAACTTCGTCCTCGTCGGTGCGCCGGGTCCATCCGCCGCCGATGGTGGCGAGGCGGCGGCCTGTCTCCTCGAACTTTGCCGGATCTTCGCGGCGCACGCGGGCCGCTTGCGGCGCGGTATCCGTTTCGTCTGGTGGCCGCAAGGGGCGACCGCGCTGACCGGGCCGCTCTGGTACACCGATACCGCCTGGACGGAGCTGCGCGCGCGCGCTGTCTGCACCCTCGCCCTGACTCCCGAGCCGCCGCCCGGCACGGCCCCGGTCGCGTCCTGGGCAGAGGAGACGTTGCGCGCCTTCGCGAACCGCGCGCTCGACGATGGCGGCTGGGATCTGGTCGATTGGTCCGCTGTGCCTCCCTATGGCGGCGAGCAAGGGGCGTTCGCGCGGCTCGGCCTGCCCGTCCTGCGCCTTCCCGCCGCCGGCCACGATCGGCTCGATGCCTGTGTCGTCCCGCTGGCGCGGCTCTGCACCGCGCCGCTCCTGCCGCACGATCTCCTGGCGTTGTCGCGTGCGGTCGCGGCGCGGATCGAGGCGGTCGCCGCCGACGTGCCCGATGTCGATCTGCTGGTGTTGCGGGGCCGCGCCGAGGCGTTGGTCGCCGCGACCGAGCGCGCGCAGATCGCCCTCCTCCACATCGCCCAGGCCGACGCGCCGAGCTATGAGGAGGGACTCGAACTGGGCAATCGCCTCTTGCGGCGGATCGGGCAGGTGCTGCTGCCGACGCTGCGCCACGCGGGCGACCCGTACGCGCTCGAAGCGCTCGCGCCGGATACCTACCCCCTGCTGCCCGGCCTCGATGCCTTCCTGACGCGGGCCGAGCCCGTCGGCGGGGGGGCGAGTCGCCATGACCGCGCCATCCGCGAGCGCAACCGCGCGATCGACGCCTGCGACGAGGCGATCCTGGCGATCGATGAGGCGCTGGTGTCGCTGCGCCCGCTCGGGTTCGGCTGAGTCATGGCGCTGGTAACGGGCGCTACGTCAGGGCGTACGTCGGCAGGCTCCGCACAGGGCGAGGTCGCGGCGCTGCTGATCAGCCCGCCCCTCTCGCGTGAGGAACGCGCGGCGCGCGGCGTCGGCTACCTCGTCTCGACGCCGGTCGAGGCGGTGACGGTGACGCTCGACGGCTTCGCGGGCGATCGCCACGCCGGGCCGACGCGCCGGGCCGACGCGCGGGTGCCATTCTTCCCGCGCGGCACGATCATCCGCAACACGCGCCAGATCTCGCTGGTCGCCGAGGAAGAGTTGGCCGCGATCGCCGCCGCGCTCGGCGTCCCCACGGTCGATCCGGGCTGGCTCGGCGCGAACCTCGTCACGCGCGGTCTCCCAGGGTTGACCGCGCTGCCGCCCGGTACACGCCTCTTCTTCCCCGACAAGGCGACGCTCGTCGTCGCCGGGGAGAACGAGCCGTGCGTTCAGCCGGGGCGCACCATCGCGCAGCACTACCCTGATGTGCCGAAGCTCGCCCCGCGCTTCGTCAAGGCGGCGCGCGGGCGGCGCGGCCTCGTCGCCTGGGTCGAGCGCGCGGGCACGATCCGCACCGGAGATCCGCTAACGGTCATGCCCCCGCCGCCCGCGCGCACGCCCTCCTGAGCTGTGGCACAATCAGCCCCCTGGATGAGCGAGATGCGGAGGAGGAATTTTGTGGATGCGCGCGACCTGTGTTTCACCCCGGCGACCGTGCTGGCGGCGCTGATCCGCGAGCGGGCCGTCTCGCCCGTCGAGGTGACCGAGGCGGTGCTGGCGCGGATCGCGCGGCTCAACCCGGCGCTGAATGCCTTCTGCACCATCACGGCGGACGAGGCGCTGGCAGTGGCCCGCGAGGCCGAGGGCGCGCTCATGCGCGGGGACGCGCTCGGCCCGCTGCACGGCGTGCCGATCTCGATCAAAGACCTAACGAATACGCGCGGGGTGCGGACGACGCGCGGCTCGCGCCTCTACGCCGATGCGGTGCCAACCGAGGATGCCACGGCGACCGCCCGGGTCCGCGCCGCCGGGGCGATCATCGTCGGCAAGACCAATACGCCCGAGTTCGGCTGGAAGGGCGACACCAGCAACCCCCTCTTCGGGGTGACGCGCAACCCCTGGGATCCGGCGCACGAGGCGAGTGCCGGGGGGTCGAGCGGCGGCGCGGCGGCGGCGGTCGCGGCGGGGCTGGCCCCGCTGGCCCTCGGCACCGATGGCGCGGGTTCGATCCGTATCCCCGCCAGCTTCTGCGGGATCGTCGGGTTGAAGCAGCAGCTCTGGCGGGTGCCGACCGTCCCGGCGAGCCCGGTAGAGACGGTGGCGCACACCGGCCCCATGACGCGCACCGTGCGCGATGCCGCCCTGCTGCTGAACGTGATCGCCGGGCCGGACGAGCGCGACCGCCTCTCCCTCCCCGCCGCCGGGATCGATTGGCTGGCGTCCTGCGAGGGGGGCGTACGCGGCCTGCGCGTCGCCTGGTCGCCCGATCTCGGCTACGCGGCGGTCGATCCGGTCGTGGCGCGCGTCGTCGCGGAGGCGGCGCGCGCCTTCGCCACCGACCTGGGCTGCATCGTCGAGGAGGCGCACCCCGGCTTCCCCGATCCGAGCCGCGCGATCCGGGCCATCTTCTATGGCGGCGTCGCATTTAACGTCGCCGACCTCTCGCCCGAACGCCGCGCCCTGATCGATCCGGCGCTCGACCGCGCGCTGCGCGAGGAGACGGACGGGCTGACCGCGCTCGACTATATCCGCGCGAACGCCGAGCGCCAGGCGACCTGGGAGGCGACGCGCCGCTTCTTCGAGGAATATGATCTGCTGCTGACCCCGACGCTGGCCGTGCCGCCCTTCCGGGCGGGCGAGGAGGGGCCGCGCGAACTGCACGGGCGAGCCCTGGAGCGCTTCGGCTGGACCCCGTTCACCTACCCGTTCAACCTCACCGGCAACCCCGCGCTGAGCGTGCCCGCCGGCTTCACCCCGGAGGGGTTGCCGATCGGCTTGCAGATCGTCGGGCGGCGCTTCGATGAGGCGACGGTGCTGCGCGCGGGCGCGGCGTTCGAGGCGGCGCGCCCGTGGGCCGACCGCCGACCGCCCGAAGGCCCTGCGGCCTCCTGAGCGAACGGCCCGGCGCTCAATCGTCGAGCAACGCGACTTCCAGGCGTTTGTTGCTCTTGCCCTTGCTGCGCGTCCCGATGACCCGGATCCCGCCGACCTCGCGCGCGTCGGCGACGTGGGTGCCGCCATCGGCCTGCGTGTCGTAGTCGCCGACCGCGACGACGCGCACCTCGGCGATCCCTTCCGGCAGGAGGTTGATCTTCGTGCGGATCAGGTCGGGGATGGCGAACGCCTCGGCGCGCGGCAGGATCTGGACCGTGATCGGCGCCCCGGCGGCGATCGTGGCGTTGGTGCGCGCCTCGATCTGCGCGACACGGTCGAGGTTCAGATCGTCGAGCTCGAAGTCCATCCGCGCGCGATCGATGTACATCTGTCCGCCCGTGACCTGCGCGCCGAACTCGCGCCAGATCGTGCCGCAGAGGATGTGCATCGCCGTATGCGTCCGCATCAGCCGGTAGCGCCGCTCCCAGTCGAGTGTGCCATGTACCACAGCGCCCGGTTGGGGCAGCAGCGCGTCTCCGCCGACGTGATGCACGACCTCCCCCGCGCGTTTCTCCACCCGCTCGACCGGCCAGTGGTGCTCACCGCTGCCGATCGTCCCCATGTCGTGCGGCTGCCCGCCACCGCCGGGATAGAACGCCGTGCGATCGAGGGTGAGCGTGCGCGTCTCGGCGTCGGCTGCCGTCACGGTCGCATCGAACTCTCGCAGATAGCTATCGGTCTGGAATAACAGTAGCGTCATCGCCGTGCCCCTTTCACCGCCCATCGTTCGCGCCATGCGGCATCATAGGAGGGGTCGGGGGTGCGGTCAATCCGCGATGGCGTCATCGCCCGGTTCACGACGCGGCGCGGGCGCGCCGCCCGACGCGCCCGGCGGGCTGTTGCGCCTGTGGCGGTCGGAGCGGGACCGAGAGGCGCGTGTCCGCATCGCGGAGCAGCGTCATCACCACATAGTATCGTGGTCGTTGTTAATGCTGTTACTTGATGATGATGACCGGGAGTTGCCGGGCGGTACGTTGCCGGAAGCCGACGACGTTCGGACGCTGCGCCGTGTGCTGCGCGTAGGGGCGTGCGCGTTCCGGCGCGGTCGCGACCGCCGCACGGGCCTGGAACGTCTCGCCCTCCACCTCGACCGTCACCTCGGGATGGGCAATCGAGTCGTGATACCAGGCCGGATGGTGCGGTGCCCCACCCACCGCCGCGACAACGATGATCCGCGCACCGATCGTCGTGAGGACGAGCAGGGGCACCGCATCGAGCGGCGGATTCAGCTTCCCGCCATTGGCGCGGAACTCCGCCACCCGTTGCGTGTGGAAGGCTTGCTGGTTGGTCGCTTCGGTCATCGTTGCGCGCGCTCCTTCATTCGGGCGGAACAGCGCCGCCCTATGCCTGTCAGTATCGGCTGTGGCCCGACGGCATGACCTCGGGCGGTGAAGACAGTCGCGACCTGTCCGAGACGCCAGTCATACGGCTACATGGTCAGCCCCTTGCTCTGCTGAGTGAGGGGGGGAGAAACGATGATCGCGCCCGGATGGGGGGAAGGATCGGCCCGCGCGCGGCGTTGTCGATGTTGCTACACGCTGGCAGGTGATGTCTGAACGGCGAAGGAGGGGACCATGCGGATCGGCGCGACATTCCCACAGACAGAGATCGGCAATGACCCGGTCGCGATCCGCGATTGGGCACAGGCGGCGGAGGGGGCGGGCTACGACCACATCCTGGTCTTCGATCATGTGTTGGGGGCCAGCCGCTCGACGCGCCCCGACTGGAGCGGCCCATACGACAGCGACACCCCGTTCCACGAGGTCTTCGTCCTCTATGGCTATCTGGCGGCGCTGACCAGCCGGATCGAACTGGCGACCGGCGTGGTGATCCTGCCGCAACGGCAGACGGCGCTCGTCGCCAAGCAGGCTGCGAGCCTCGATCTGCTGAGTGGTGGGCGGCTGCGCCTGGGGATCGGCGTCGGCTGGAACGCGGTCGAGTACGACGGCCTGAACGAGAACTTCCACGATCGCGGCGCGCGCAGCGAGGAGCAGATCGCGGCCTTGCGCGCCCTCTGGTCCGCTACCGCCGTCACCTTCGATGGGCGCTGGCACCGGATCGAGAATGCCGGGGTCAACCCGCTGCCGGTCCAGCGCCCGATCCCGATCTGGATCGGGGGCGGGGCCGAGGCGACGCTGGCGCGGGTCGGGCGGATCGGCGACGGCTGGTTCCCGCAGTTGCCGCCCGAGGACGAGGCGCGGGCGGCGCTCGAACGGCTGCGCGGCTACGCCGAGCGAGCCGGGCGCGAGCCGGGGGCGATCGGCATCGAGCCGCGGATCAACCTGGGTCGGGTGCGCGAGGCGGACGCTGCCGCCTACCTCGCGGGGTGGCGCGAGCTCGGCGCGACACATATCAGCGTCAACTTCATGGGTGCGGGCTTCACCACGCCGCAGCAGCACATCGACGCGCTCGTGCGGGTGCGGGCGTTGCTCGGCGACTGACGAGCGGCTGCATCGAGTCCCGTGCGCCCGGCCGTGAAAATGCGAGGCGCACGGCGTTAATCGGCCCGCGCCAGGCGCGCGCGCACGGCGTCGAGGTCGCTCTCGACCACGGCGGTCGCGCGCGCCAGTTCGGGGTCTTCGAGGCGCAGCAGGTAGGCCGGGTGAAAGGTGGTGAGGATCGCGCTGCCGCCCGGACCCTCGTGCCAGTGCCCGCGCTCCTGCGTGATCTTGAAGCCTTTGCCAAGCAACGCCTTCCCGGCGCTGCCGCCGAGCGCGAGGATCACGGCGGGGCGCACGAGGGCGATCTCGGTGTCGAGCCAGAAGTGGCAGGCGGTCGCCTCGCGATCGGTCGGCGGTCGGTTCTTCAAGCGCCCATCTTTGCGGGCGGCGGGGCGGCAACGGACGACGTTGGTCAGCCAGACCTCCTCACGCCGCAGCCCCAGGCGGACGAACCACGTCTCCAGCAGGCTGCCGGACGGGCCGCTGAATGGCTCGCCGGAACGGTCGTCCATCTCCGATGGCCCCTCACCGAGGATGAGCAGCCGCGCCGAGGGTGCGCCGACGCCGAAGACCACCTGTCGCCGTGTCTCGCTGAGATCGCAGCGGACACAGCCTTGCGCCGCCGCCCGCGCCGCCGCGATGTCGGCGAAGGTCGCCGCCGTCGGTGCTGCCGGGCTCGGCTCCTCGCCGAAAAGTCGCCCCTGTACCATTACGCCCCCCTTGTCTATCAAAGCGCTCGTCTTTGCTCACGAGCGGTAGCGCAGTTTTCGTACCGAACACTCTGCGAGTCTTTTCGGGAGGATCGTCTACGCTTAATCCCCCAGTTGTCTTGGTACTGATTGTGCGGGTACTGGGAGTGTATAGTTCTTTACACCCTGTAAGGGCCATGCTTATGTCCCTGTATTACCTATCGGTCGTGCAGTTATACTGGTTCAGATAACACTCGCGGTTTTCTCGGCATTTGTGGCGAGATCGGGATACGTAATTGGGGGTAAGTGCGATGACGGTATCCGCGAACAGTGACGCTTTTTGGCCCTTGATCGCCGATCTGGGGACCACGGTCGCGTCACCGGCGACGGACCTGTCGTCGTACACCGCGCTCATCGCCGATCTTGCGGCCCTCTGCGGCGCGACAGCTGAACTTTGGCGCAGCGACTCGGCGGTCAGTGCGGATGCGGGGTGGCAACTGCTGGCCTATAGTGTGCCTGGCGCGCCCATCAGTTCCGCGCCGAAGGCCCCCGCCGCCGCCGCTATCAGCGCCGCTGCCGCGCTCCGCCCGGTCGCGATTACCCAGCCTTTCCAACAACTGGCCCTGCCGCTGCTGGTACGCGGGCAGTTGCAGGGGGTCTTGAGCCTGCACGCCGCCGCCGATGGGCCACTCCTCGGCTGGCAGGGGGCCTTGGCGGGCTTCGCCCCGCTCCTGGCCCTGGCGTTGTACGCCGACGCGCAGGTGCGCCCCGCCGATGAGCTGGTTGTAGCGCGTGTCGCCGCGCTTGCCAGCAGCGCCCACCTGGGTGAGCAACTCGAACGCGAATTGGCGCGCGCGCGGCGCACCTTCCGCCCCTGCGCCCTGCTCATGACCGGCATCGATCGCTACGATGAGTTCGTGGCGACGGTCGGCGCGACCACCTGGGGGCAGATCGCCCAGTCGTTGACGATCACCCTGCGCGACGTCTGTCGGGATGGCGACATGGTGGGGCGACACGGCATCGATCGCCACGTGATCTTCCTCCCCGAGTCCGATGGTGCCGGGGCGGCGCTGGCCGCGCGGCGCTATCTGTCGCAGCTCTATCGTCGCCCGATCGTCGTCCCCGATCACGAGCCCTTCTACATCGACGCCAGTATCGGGATCGCCCTCTTCCCGGTCGATGGCTCGACGGTGAGCGAATTGCTGGCGAGCGCGAGCATGGCGCTGGCAACGGCGCAGCAACTCGGCGGACGGCGCGCGGTCGCCGCCTAGTGCTTCATCAACACACCAGGGCTAGTGCGGGCCGGGATGTACAGCATCCCGGCCCGCGCTGTGTCACCTGGCGCGGTGGCGCGCTGTGCTCTGGTACACTAGTCGGCACCGGAACGTGGGTGCAAGGAGGGGTGGATGAGCGAGCAGGCGATCGATACGCTGGTCATCGCGGTCGTTCAGGATGAGGACGCCGACGAGTTGCTGGCGGGGTTGCGCGAGGCCCAGGTCGGGGTGACGAAGATCGGCAGCAACGGCGACTTCTTGCGCGTCGGCAACAGCACCTTCCTGATCGGCATCCCCTCGGCACGGCTCGGTTTGGTGCGCGGGATCATTCGCCAGCGGTGTCGGCAGCGCACCCAACCGGCGATGCCCTTCTCCGCCGCGATGGATCCGGGTCTCCTGGCGATCCCGGAGCAACTCGAGGTGCAGGTCGGCGGCGCGATCGTCTTCACGCGCTCGATCCAGCGCTTCGAGCGCGTGTGAACGTACTCCTGAATGAGTGTCGCTTTTTGGCGTCAGTGCAGGGGAAACGCCCCGCTTCTGGCCCTTGACTTCTCCCCAGGGATACGCTATCATATTATAGAACAAATTTTCTGATAGCCGGGCATTTCGCGCTCGGACGACACAGGGCTGGTATCTCCGTCGCGAGGCGGGTGATACGAATGGAGGGCGAATCATGTCGGGTCGAGGACGCGGGGCAGGGAAGGCGCAAGTCGATCACGTTGATGCGACGACCGAGCGCGGCATGGCCGAGCGCGACCGCGCGATCGATGTCGCCATGTCCCAGATCGAGCGCCAGTTCGGCAAGGGCTCGATCATGAAGCTGGGCGATGCCGCCTCGCGGGTGGCGATCGAGGTGATCCCGACCGGGGCGATCGAACTCGATCTGGCGCTCGGGGTCGGCGGTATCCCGCGCGGGCGGATCACCGAGATCTACGGGCCGGAGTCGTCCGGTAAGACGACCATCTGCCAGCACATCATCGCCGAGGCGCAGCGCGTGGGCGGTGTGGCGGCGTTCGTCGACGCCGAGCACGCGCTCGACCCGCTGTACGCGCAACGGTGCGGCGTCAACCTGGACGATCTGCTCGTCTCGCAGCCGGATACCGGCGAGCAGGCGCTGGAGATCGTGGAGACTCTCGTCCGTTCCGGTGCGATCGACGTTATCGTGGTCGACTCGGTCGCCGCGCTGGTGCCCCGCGCCGAGATCGATGGCGACATGGGCGACTCGCACGTCGGCCTCCAGGCCCGCCTGATGTCGCAGGCACTCCGCAAGCTGACCGGGGCGATCAACCGCTCGAAGACGGCGGTCATCTTCACCAACCAGTTGCGGATGAAGATCGGCGTGATGTTCGGCAACCCGGAGACGACGTCCGGCGGTCGCGCGCTGAAGTTCTATGCGTCGGTGCGGATGGAAGTGCGCCGCATCGAGGCGATCAAGGGCGGCACCGACGTGATCGGCAGCCGCACCCGCGTCAAGATCGTCAAGAATAAGGTCGCGCCGCCCTTCAAGCAGGCCGAGTTCGACATCATGTACAACGAAGGGATCTCCAAGTCGGGGAGCATCCTCGATACGGCGGTCAACCTGGGCCTCGTCCGCAAGAGCGGCGCGTTCTTCTACCTCGAGGAGGAGCGGTTGGGTCAGGGCGAGCGCAACGCCAAGGACTTCCTCAAGGCCCACCCCGAGATGATGGCCGACCTCGAAGGGCGCATCCGCGCCGCGGCCCCGTCCGCTGGCTTCCAGCCGACGCCGCTCACCGAGGTCGCCGCCGCCGATGACGACGAGGCCGGCGACGACGAGTAAGCCGTCATCGATCCAGTCGAAACAGAGCGGGCGTGGGGGCTGGCGCATAAGCGCGGCCCCCGCGCCCTTTTTCGGGGGCAACTCGTGCGGCCCGCACACGGGGAAGGGTAGGGACCGATGGCGAAGAGGCACGACGATGACGATGACGATAAGCAGCCACAACCGAAAGTCATCGTCGGTGGCACGATCACACGGATCGCCCCGCAACGCGATCCGAATCGGCTGAGTATCTACCTCGATGGAGAGTTCACCCTCGGACTCAACACGGGGATCGTAGAGGAGCTTGGCCTCCGCGTCGGGCTGGCGTTGAGCGCCGCCGAGGTCATCGGGATCCGCGAGCGGGAGGAGTTGAACAAGGCGGTCGATAAGGCGCTGGCCTTTCTCACCTCGCGCCCGCGCAGCATTCGCGAGGTGCGCGATCGCCTCAAAGAGAAAGAGATCCCGCCCGATACGATCGATGCGGTCGTCACGCGCCTCGAAGGGTGGGGCTACGTCGGCGACGAGGGCTTCGCGCGCTACTGGATCGAGAATCGCGGGGCCAATCAGCCGCGCGGCAAGCGCCTCCTGCGTCAGGAGTTGTGGCGCAAGGGGGTGGAGCGCGAGACGGTCGACCAGGTGCTCGATGAGCTGGATGTCGACGAGGCGGGCGGCGCGCTGACCCTTGCTCGGAAGCGCTTCAATCAGCTCGGCGGCTACGACGAGCAGACCCAGCGTCGCCGCCTTGCCGCCTTCCTGCAACGGCGCGGCTACGATTGGCCGACCGTGAAAGGGGCGCTCGACACCCTCTTCACCGAGACCGCAGCGGGCGATGACGGGGAACCGTTGGGCGATTCCGATTCGTACGAGTACAAGGGCTGAGGGGATGATGCGGCGGATCAACCCGTGCAGCAGACCCGTACGTATGGTATGATCAAGCGCGGTCTTGAAAAAGACCGCTTTTGTTTTGCCCTGTAGCGGCGTGCCGCCGAACCGCGCCCGGGCCAATGAAACGAGCAGAGGTATCATGCCAGAGTTCAAGTGGTTCGGACACGGCTGTTTCCGCGTGCGTGGGCGCGAAGCGACTATCATTCTCGACCCGGTCGGTAAATCGACCGGTTACAGTCTGCCGCGACAAAAGGCCGATATCGTGACCGTCAGCCACGAGCATCCGGGGCATAACGCCCTCGGGAGCGTGCAGGATGGCTATTTTCTGATCGATGGGCCGGGCGAATACGAGGTCAGCGAGGTCTCGATCACCGGCATCCGCACCTTCCACGACAAAGCGAATGGCACGGAACGCGGCTACAACACGGTCTACATCTTCGACCTGGAGGATGTCCGCATCTGCCATCTCGGCGACCTGGCGCACCCTCTGACCGAGAGCCAGGCCGAAGGGCTTGATGGGGTCGATGTGCTGCTGATCCCGGTCGGGGGCGGTAACGCGCTCGACGCGCAGGGGGCGACCGAGCTGATCGGCCAGCTCGAACCGCGCATCGTGATCCCGATGCACTACCGGACGGCGGGGGGCGATGCGGGCCTGGGCGATATCTCCGCCTTCGCCCATGCGCTGGGGATCACCGATGTGGCCCCGGTGGAGAAGGTGACGATTCGGAAGAGCGATCTGCCGGAGACGGTCAAGATCATCATCCTCGAACCATAATGACGAGCGGCGACGGCGCGATGCGGGCGTAGACGGGATAGGAGGCGGCGATGCGCGGGGAGCAAGGAGCGGGCGGGGGGCGTCCGAAGTTCATTTTCGTCACCGGTGGGGTGGTCTCCTCGATCGGCAAGGGCATCACCACCGCCTCGCTCGGCCGATTGCTGAAGAGCCGTGGCATCAATGTCACCATCATGAAGCTCGACCCCTACCTCAACGTCGACCCGGGCACGATGTCGCCCTACCAGCACGGCGAAGTCTTCGTCACCGACGATGGCGCGGAGACCGATCTCGATCTCGGCCACTACGAGCGCTTCACCGACGAGAATGTCTCCCGGACCTCCAACGTGACGACCGGGCAGGTCTACTCCTCCGTGATCGCTAAGGAGCGCCGGGGCGACTTCCTCGGTGGCACGATCCAGGTCATCCCGCACATCACCAACGAGATCAAGGCGCACGTCGCCGCTGTCCGGCGCACGCACGGCGCGGAGGTGACGATCGTCGAGGTCGGCGGCACGGTCGGCGACATCGAGAGCCTGCCCTTCCTGGAGGCGATCCGCCAGATCCGCCACGACGCCGGGCGCGACAACGTCCTCTACATCCACGTCACGCTGCTGCCGCAGATCAACAATGGCGAATTGAAGACGAAGCCGACGCAGCACAGCGTCAAGGAATTGCGCTCGATCGGCATCCAGCCGGATGTGATCGTGCTGCGCTCCGACGCGGCGATCCCCATCGAGGTCAAGGAGAAGATCGCGCTCTTCTGCGACGTCGAGGTCGCGGCGGTGATCCCGCTGGCGACCGCCGAGACGATCTACGAAGTACCGCTGATGCTCGAAGAGGCGGGGCTCGGCAAGCGCCTGGTGCAGCAGCTCAATCTTTCGGGCCACGAGCCGGATCTCTCGGATTGGCGGCAACTCGTCGCGACCGTGAAGCGCGGCGGCGAGCGCCTGCCGATCGCGATCGTCGGGAAGTACGTCGAGTTGCGCGATTCCTACATGAGCATCGCGGAAGCGATCCAGCACGCGGCGATCGCGCACGGCGTCAGCGTCGATCTGAGCTGGATCAACTCGGAAGAGTTGGAAGCGATGCCCGCCGAGCAGGTGTCGCGCGTGCTGGGACAGGTCAGCGGCCTGCTGGTCGCGCCCGGCTTCGGTCCGCGCGGCGTGGAGGGGAAGATCATGACCGCGCGCTATGCGCGCGAGGGGCAGGTGCCCTACTTCGGTATCTGCTACGGGATGCAGATGGGCGTGATTGAGTTTGCGCGCCACGTCAGCGGCCTGGAAGGGGCGCACAGCACCGAGATCGATCCGCGCACCCCGAACCCGATCATCGACCTGATGCCCGATCAGCGCGACCTCGCCGACATGGGCGGGACGATGCGCCTCGGCCTCTACCCCTGCCATCTGGTGCCCGGCACCAGGGCGGCGCAGGCATATGGCACGGAGCTGGTCCAGGAGCGGCACCGGCACCGCTACGAGTTCAACAATGCCTACCGCGAGGGGTTGGCCGAGGACGGCTTGATCGTCAGCGGTGCCTCGCCCGATGGGCGGCTGGTCGAGATCATCGAGTTGCGGGACCATCCGTTCATGCTCGGGACACAGTTCCACCCCGAGTTCAAGTCGCGCCCCACGCGCCCGCACCCGCTCTTCCGCGCGTTCATCGCCGCCGCGCTCGATTACCAGCACGGCCTGCGCGACAGCGCTCCCGGCGCGGAGCTCGCCCCCGAACTGGTGGCGGCACCAGCCGATTAGTCGGCGGAGCAGGACGAAGTAGGCGAGTAGGCCAGTAGAGAGAACGAGGCAAACCGATACGCTCGGTATACTTCGCTCTTGGCTACTGGCCTACTTCGTCCTACTCCAGCCTACTCGTAGAACTCCGGCGCGGTACGCAGCGTCTGCCACTGCGCGGCATCGTGGCCGTAGATGATCAGCGTGTCCCCCGCGCGCTCGGCGAGGTCGAGCAGCTTGCGTGTGCTGGCGCGGACCCCCACCTCGTCCATATCATACGGTCCGATCGGGCGCGTCTCCGGCGTGTACCCCGCCATGTCGGTCGTTATCGCGTCGATAGCGAGCAGCACCGGGCCGGTCTTGGGTAGGCGCACCAGCACCGCTTGGAGACCGGGGACGTGCCCGCTCGCCGCGATCAACTCGACCCCCTGGACGAGTTCCGTGTCGCCGTCCACGACCTTGTAATGCAGCCCCGGCGCGTCCCAATTCGCGCGCGTCATCGCGAAGCGCGGGTGGGCCGCGCCGCGCGCCGCTGCGAGGTGCTCGCGCTGGATCACGATCTCGGCCTCCGGGAACTCGTTGGTGCCACCCGCATGGTCGGGATCGAGGTGCGTCGCGACGAGGTAGGTGATGTCGCTCGGCTTGAGGCCGAGTGCCGCGAGTTGCGCGACCACGTAATCCTGCTCGTCCACGCGCCAACCGCTATAGTCGGACGCTCTATAGGCACCGATCGTCTCGCGGGATAACCCCGTATCGACCAGGATATTGATGCCGTCGTCGGTCTGGATCAGATACCCCGGCGCGGGTGCGCCGCTCGCCACGCTTCGGGCGTAGACGAAGAGATAGAGTCGCATCGGCCTCTCCTTCTGCTTCGCTGATTCGGGATCGTTCGGTGAGCGACTGTCAGCGCCGATAGTCCTGCCCCGGCCCCTATTCCTCGACGATCACATGGGGATAATCTTCCACCCCCGCCGCCGCCAGCATGCGGTAGCGCGCGTAGTCGTCCAACAGGCGCTGGAATTGCTCCCTATCGAGGACGGCGCGATGCTCGTAGAGGTGCTCGGCCAGATAGTCGCAGAGTTCCGCGACGTGCTGGCGCTGCGGGAGGACCACCACATCGCCGCTCGTCAGCTTCGGTACGCGGATCACCGGCACCCGCACCTCGACCGTCCTGATCTCCTCGTTGCTCGGCTCATCGGCCATGCTTTTTGCTCCCCGTTGCGCGTTGATCGTGGTGAGATGGATCGGGGCGTACCCCGTTGATCATCATAGCACGGCTCCGCGTCCGAGTATTCCGTGGCCGAGGCGTGGTACACCCTGTGCACGGGTGTCGCGTGGCGCGGGCGGTCCGCTGTTGCGGCCGCGCTCGCCCGCTTCCTGGGCCACCCCACGCGCGTTACAAAGGAGACGATGGAGCACCTGACCTTCCGCCCGCTGGATGCGCCCGTTGCGCGCACGATCCTCGCCTGGCGCTACGAGGGGGCGTACGCGGTCTACAATCCGCAGCCGCCCGACCTCGCCGTGGCGGTGGCGATCCTGACCGATCCGGCGAACGCCTACTTCGCCGCGCACGACGAGGCGGGGGCGCTGATCGGCTTCTGCTGCTTCGGCGCGGACGCGCAAGTGCCGGGCGGCGATTACACCGACACCGCGCCGCTCGATGTCGGGCTGGGGCTGCGCCCGGACCTGACCGGTGGCGGGCGCGGCCTGCCCTTCCTGCTGGCGGTGCTGGCGCTCGGGCGAGAGCGCTTCGCCCCGCCCCGCTTCCGCCTGACCGTCGCCGCGTTCAACGAGCGCGCGCAGAAGGTCTACGCCCGCGCCGGTTTCAGCACGCTCGCGCGCTTTCGGCGCGGTGCGGAGGCCGGTGCGCCGGAGTTCCTGATCATGATCGAAGGGTCGCAGCAGCGCGCGCAGTCCCCGCGCTGAGCGCTATCGGCGGGCGGACGAAGGCATCGAGGAGCTCTTCGAGCGCGCTGGCCGGGTCGGCGCAGCGCCCGATGTGGACCGGCGCGGTTTGAATCGTGGTGCTGCGCGGCGCGGTGATCCAGTGGAAGCGCTCCGACTGGGGGAGCGCGGCGAGCGGCCCCCCCGCCGCATCCCCGGCGGCGATCGCCACGAACGTGCCGAGGTGCCGCGCGATAGTCGTCAGGTCGGCATCGGGCGCGAGGGCGCGCAACCGCACATCGTCGATCTCGACCCGCGCCGCCAGATAGCGGCGTGTCCGCGCGAAGAGAACCACCCCCACGTTGATGCACTCGCCGCGCTCGACGCGCGGCACCACGCGCACGATCGCGTAGCTATACCAGACGTCGGGGGGGCTGGGTGAGGTTGGCGGGGCGGTGGGTGAGCCGGACGGCGAGTTGCTCTGGTCCGCGTCGTTGGGCATCGATCGCTTCCTGTAGCCATGCGCGCGGGCCATGCAGCCGCGCGAGCAGATAGTCCACATACGCGGCGCGATGCGCCGCCACATCGGCGAACTCGGCCTCGCCGCCGAGCCAGGCATCCGGGATCGCCGCGACCGCCGCGACGATGACCTCCTCGGTCAGCAGGGGCCGCAGCCGCGCATCCGCCACCGTCAGGTCGCTCGCCAGCGGCAGGAGCACATGGTCCTTAATCGGGGCGAACGGCGTCTGGATCCGGTCGCGCCACCCCGCCCAGCGATGGTGGAAGTAGAGCGACGCGCCGTGATCGATCAGCCAGAGCCCATCCTGCCAGAGGAGCAGATTCGTGTTCTTCGCCGTTCGGTCGACGTTGGTGATCAGCGCGTCGAACCAGACGGTGTCGGCGGCGAGCTCGGGCGCGACCCGTCCGCCATCGGTCGCCGGATCGTAGGAGAGCGCGCCGGACAGATAGGCGAGCCCGAAATTCTCGCCCACGCTGCCGCGCAGGATGTCCTGGATCTCCGGGTCCGGCTCGGCCTCCCCGAAGCCCGCGCCGATCTCGATGATCGCCGCGCGCGGGATCGGCAGGCCGAGCGGCGCGGCGATCCCGGCGGCCAATGCCTCCGCGACGAGCGCCTTCGCCCCCTGTCCCGCGCCGCGAAACTTCACCACGAAGCTCCCCGCCGGCGCGGCCTCGACCACGGCGGGGAGGGAGCCGCCCTCGCGGAGGGGGATGACATAACGGGTGCCGACGAGTTGTTCGATCATGCGTTGTCCACCTTTGCTGCGGTGCCGGTCGGTCGGCGACCATGCGGGCAAGTATACTCCGCGACACGGCGGCAGGGCTGTGGGATGCGTTTGAACGGGGGGCTGCACGATGGCGCATAACGACGAGCACGACGACGAAGCGTTACACCCCGAGTTGACCGATGAAGGGCGCGCGCAGATCCGCGAGGAGCAGCGCGCCGCGCGGCGCCGTTCCGATCGCCGGGCGCAGGGGCTGGTGATCGTCAATACGGGCGACGGCAAGGGGAAGACGACCGCCGCGCTCGGCGTTCTCACGCGCGCCTGGGGGCGCGGGATGCGCGTCTGCATGTTGCAGTTCATCAAGGAGCAGAACGCCAACTTCGGCGAGGAGCAGGCCGCGCGCAAGATGGGTGTGGAGCTGTTGCCGCTCGGCGGCGGCTTCACCTGGATGTCGGAGAACATCGCCGAGGATCGCGCCCTGGCCCGCGCGGGGTGGGCGCGCTGCTGCGCCGCGATCACGGGCGGCGATTATGACATCGTGATCCTGGACGAGATCACCTACTGCTTCAAATTCGGCTGGCTGGAGCTGGCGGAGGTGCTGAATGTGCTGCGCGCCCGCCCGGAGGGCCAGCACGTCATCCTCACCGGGCGCGATGCCCCCGAGGAGTTGATCGCCTTCGCCGATCTCGTCACCGAGATGCGCGAGATCAAGCACCCGTACCGGGAGGGGGTCAAGGCGCAGAAGGGGATCGAGTTCTGAGGGCCGCGCCGGGCCTCTGGTATACTCACGGGGTCGGAAATTGGCCGCTAGCGAGCAGCAGAGGGCATGACGACGACCGCACTTGTCTATACACCGCTCTACCTCGGACACGAGACCGGCCAGCAGCCGGAGAACCCCGGGCGCCTGCTCGCGATCATGGGGCAGCTCGATCGCGAGGGGTTGCTGGCCGACCGCCGCATCTTCGAGCCCCCCGCCGCGCCGTTCGAGGCGATCGCCGCCGTGCACACGCCCGAGTTGATCGAGGAAGTGCTGGACGCCGCCGAGGCGGGCGGACGCTGGCTCGATGGCGACACCTTCGTCTCGCCCGGCTCGTACGAGGCCGCCGTCTACGGCGCGGGCGGGGCGATGATCGCGACCGACGCGGTCCTGCAAGACGACCCGAAACGGGTCTTCGTCCTCGCTCGCCCGCCCGGCCACCATGCGACCCCCGGCAAGGCGATGGGCTTCTGCCTCTTCAACAGCGTCGCGGTCGCGGCGCGCTACGCGCTCGACGCGCACGGCCTGGAGCGCGTGGCGATCATCGATTGGGACGTGCATCACGGCAACGGCACGCAGGACATCTTCTACGATTCCGGCCAGGTCTTCTACGCCTCGTCGCATCAGATGCCGTTGTATCCGGGCTCCGGGCGACGCGAGGAGACGGGCGCGGGCAAGGGCAAAGGGACGACGCTGAATGTGCCGCTGCCGCCCGGTGCCGACGATGCGCGCTACCTGCGCGCCTACGACGAAGAGATCCTGCCGGCGGTCCGCGCGTTCCGCCCGCAACTGATCTTCGTCTCCGCCGGCTTCGACGCGCATCGTGACGATCCGCTGGCGATGCAGCGCGTGACCGAGGAGGGCTTCGCGGCGCTGACCGAACGTGTCTGCGCGCTCGCGGACGAGTGCTGCGACGGTCGGCTGGTGGCGGTGCTCGAAGGCGGCTACAACCACGACGCGCTCGCCCGTTCGGTCGCGGCGACGCTGCGGGTGCTTGATACGAGTAAATAGTCGTCGGTCGTCAGTCGTCGGTCGTCGGTCGCCAGCAGGTTTCGCGGACAGTAGGCAGCGCTGGTAAGGCTTTTTCTGACGACCGACGACCATAACTATCCCGGAGGGAGACCATGTCCATCGCGGTCGTCGATTATGGCGCGGGGAATCTAGGGAGCGTGGTCAATGCGCTGGAGCATCTCGGCGTGCCGCACGTCGTCACCGACGATCCGGCGACGCTCCTCGCCGCCGAGGGGGTGATCTTCCCCGGTGTCGGGGCGACCGCCGACTCGATGGAGAACCTGCGCGCGCGCGGCCTGGTGGACGCGCTGCGCGCCGTGGCGGCGAGCGATCGCCCCCTCTTCGGCGTCTGTGTCGGCCAGCAGGTGCTCTTCGATACCAGCTACGAGGGCGAGCCGCACCCCTGCCTCGGCATCTTCCCCGGTGCGGTGCGGCGTTTCCCCGATGCGGAGCTGATCGTGCCGCACATGGGCTGGAACAATGTCACGCTGCGGCATGCCCACCCGCTCTTCGCGGGAATCCCCGATGGCACGGAGTTCTACTTCGTCCACTCCTATTACTGCGACCCGGAAGACGACACGATCGTCCTCGGCGAGGCCGACTATGGACGGCCCTTCGCGGCGGCGATCGCGCGCGGGAACGTGATGGCGACGCAGTTCCACCCGGAGAAGAGCGGGCGTTGGGGCCTCGAGATCTATCGCAACTTCGCGCGCCTCGTCGCCGAGCGCGCGGCGGGGGCGCAGGCCACGGTCGTGGCGGGACGGTCGGCATGATCGTGATCCCCGCGATCGATCTGCGCGGCGGTCGTTGTGTCCGCCTCTTGCAGGGCGACTTCGCCCAGGAGACGGTCTACGGCGACGACCCGGTGCAGATGGCGCTCCGCTGGCAAGCGGCGGGCGCGACGATGCTGCACGTCGTCGATCTCGATGGCGCGAAAGCGGGCTACCCGGCGCAGGCGGCGATCGTCTCCGCGATCACGCGGGCGCTGGCGATCCCGGTCGAACTCGGCGGCGGGCTGCGCGCGCTCGATCATCTGGAAGAAGCCTTCGCGGGCGGCGTCGCGCGCGTGGTCCTCGGCACCGCCGCGATCGAGGATCGCGGCCTGCTGATGGCGGCGCTCGAACGCTGGGGCGCGGAGCGGATCGTCCTCGGCCTCGACGCGCGCGAGGGGCTCGTCGCCACGCGCGGCTGGATCGAGACGACCGCTGTCCGCGCGACCGAACTGGCGCGTGAGTTGGCGGCGCTCGGCGTGCGGCACGTCGTCTACACCGACATCGGGCGCGATGGCACCCTCCACGAGCCGAACTACATTGCCCTGCGCGAGATGGCCGAGGCGAGCGGCCTGGCGGTGATCGCGTCCGGCGGCGTCGCACGGCGCGAACACCTCGCCGCGCTCGCCGCCGTCCCTGGCGTCGAAGCCGCGATCGTCGGGCGCGCGATCTATACGGGCGACGTGATTCTCGGACCGGGCGAATGGATCGTGACGAGTGATGAACAGACAGGGCGACGCTGATCTTTCAGCGATGTACTCCCTTGTTCTCCTTCACTACTCGTCTACTTCGCCCACTCGCCCACTCATTCATTGGAGCACCCGCGTGGACATTCGCGATAACATCCGGTACGACGAGCAACGGCGGCGCGACGATGCGCGGCTCGGGGCGTTGCAGGAGCAGATCGACCAGCTGCGCCTGACCCTCCGCGAAAGTGGCAGTCGGCATTCCCAGTCCGAAGAGACGGACGATACGTTCGCGGAGGCGCTGGCCGAACTCGGTGAGCGGATCGAGGACGCACGCGGCGAAGCCCGCGCGCTCAGCGACGCGCGGATCGTGGAGATCGGGCGATTGCGTGCCGATACGGAGGAGTCCGATCGGCGCTTCTCCGGGGCGATCGCGCCGCTCCCCAACCTTCAGGCGCAGATCAGCGATCTCTCTGCCTTCGTCCGCGCGAAGTTCCAGGAGTTGGGCGCGGAGCGCCATCGCTTCGGCGAATTGCAGGCGCAGATCGACCGGCTGCCGCCGCAGGTGGAGCGCGCGATCGAGATCACGCGCGAGGTACGCGGCGAACTCGCGGCGATCCGCGCCGAGATCGACGAAACCCGTGCCGATTGGCGCAAGACGAACGACGCCGTGGGGATCGTCGAGCAGGATGTTCGGCGGCGGGTCGGCGATCTCGGCGTGCGCCTCGATACGACGAACGGGCGGATCGACGCGCTGAAGGACGAGCTGCCGCCGCTCGACGTGCAGATCGACCGGGTCCGCGCGGAGTTGCACGGAGTCTTGCCGAAGTTCGATGCGCTGGCTGCGGTCGATGCGGTGCTGCGCGAGGACATCGATCAGGTCGGGTCATACGCGCAGATGCGCCACGACAAGACGATCGCGCAGGCCGAGGCGACGCGCGCATCGAGCGACGAGCGCCTCCGCGTGATCGAACGCCTCAACGATACGCGGTTCACCGCGACGATGGCGCGCTTCGAGGACTTGGAGCGTGCCGACGGCTCGATCGGTCACCGCCTCGCCCTGATGGCGACGCGGCTCGATGCTCTCCGCGATGAGGACGAAGTCTTGCGTGGCGAGATGCGCCGCCTCGAAGAACTCCGCTTGCGTGTGCGGATCGAGCAGGCGCAGCAAGAGGTCCAGATCGTCACCGAACGCCTCGCCCAACTCCAGGGGGATGGCGACGACGACGAGGACATCTAGCGCGCGGCGGGGTGGACCGCCCGCGCGGGGATGTGGCGATGCCGAAGTTTCGACCCTGCCGTTCCTTCCTGCCCCCAAGGTATATCGGAAGGAACCACAATTGGGTGTGCTTCCTCTGCCGCCAGACAGTGCGCCGCGCCCCCCGTTCTCCGTCTGTGCGCTGTCCAACGTGTGGAGCGCCGATGGCGGACATCGGGATGAAGCAGCGTGTGCCACCCAGGCGAGATGACGCGGCATGGCAACAACTGGAAGCGCGGGCATACGAAAAGGCGCACGGTCTGAGCGCGTTCTTGGAGAGGAAAAGGTCATGCTGACACGCCGTATCATCCCGTGCCTCGATGTGACCGGCGGGCGGGTGGTCAAGGGGACGCAGTTCCTCGACCTGCGCGACGCGGGCGACCCGGTCGAACTCGCCGCCTACTACGACGCCGAGGGGGCCGACGAGCTGACCTTCTACGACATCACCGCATCGAGCGACGAGCGCGCGATCATGCTCGAAACGGTGCGCCGGGTCGCCAAGGAGGTCTTCATCCCCCTGACGGTCGGTGGCGGTGTCCGCACGGTGGAGAACATCTACACGCTGCTGCGCGCCGGGGCCGATAAGATTAGCGTCAACACGGCGGCGCTCGCCACGCCGGAATTGATCGCCGAGGGCGCGCGGCGCTTCGGCTCGCAGTGCATCGTCCTCTCGATCGACGCGGCGGCGCGACCGCAGGGGGGTTGGGAGGTCCGCACGCACGGCGGGCGACGCGGCACCGGGATCGATGCGGTGGAGTGGGCGCGGCGCGGCGTCGAACTCGGCGCTGGCGAGATCGTCCTCAACAGCATCGATGCAGACGGCACGCGCGAAGGGTACGAACTCGGCCTGACGGCGGCGGTGTCGCGGGTGGTGCGCGTGCCGGTCGTGGCGTCCGGTGGTGCGGGCACCCTCGCCCACCTCGGCGACGCGCTCGGCGCGGGCGCGCACGCGGTCCTGGCGGCGTCGATCTTCCACTTCCGCACCCACACGATCCGCGAGGCGAAGGAATACCTCTCCGCGCAGGGCTTCCCGATGCGTGCGGTCGCGTCGGTGGAGCGCGCGGTCAGCGAGGCAATCCCCTCGTAAAGGGTCGGGGCTTGCCCGAGGCAGCGCGCAGAGGGTGACGTAGCTCCGTCGCGCGTCATAGAACGAGAAGGGGGCGGCCGGATCGTTGCGATCCACCCACCCCCTTAGAGCAACGCGCAGAATACTTGGCTCGCCAAGGGCCGGGACTAAAGATCCCGGCTAAGGGCTGCGGCCACGAAGTCCTCTCCAAGGACTGAGCTGTACTATCGGGTCGGGCTTTCTGCATAGCGCTGTAATTACAGATGCCCGCGCGCCGCGATGGGTGCGAACGCATTTATTGGCCTACCCGGCGGATTGTGCCTCCTGCTTACGGCGGGAAGGCTCAGGCGTGACGCCGAGCGCAGAGGCCAGGTCGATCTGGTGATCCTGCTCCTGCACGACGATCCCGCGCAGCACTTCGGCTAACGCGTACTCGCCGAGTGCCTCCGCCTGCCGAATGCGCTGCCGGTAGTTATCGATCGTGGTGTCCTCCGCGTGGAGATCGAACCACAGCATCTCCTCGTTCACCTCCGAGACCTCGACCGGCTCCGGCTCGTGGGTCGGATAGGCACCGAAGTAATCGAGTTGCTTGGCGATGCTGATCGCGTGGTCCAATTCCTCGTGGGCGTGCGCCTCCAGTTCGGTGGCGATGCTCTGATATTGCGCGCGGTCGATCTTCTGGCTATAGATGACATACTGGATGACCGCTTTGTACTCGCGCGCCAGATCGCTCTGCAGACCCGCGATCAGTTCCGTTGTCTTGCCCGTATCTTGCGTCATGTGAGCCCCTCCAACGGTGTTGCTATGCACACGAACGTTCGTGTTTCCGTATAACGCTTGCAGGAGTGGTGCCACAAATGGCGCATCGAGGCAGCCTGGCGAGAAGGCGCCATGCCACGGCTTCATACGGCGTGCCGATAGCGCGCGCAAAGAAAGAAGGCGAGCGTATAATCGCTCGCCCTCTTCGTGGGACCGGCAGGTAGCTGCACGATGGCTGACCGGCTCAGTTGAGAAGCTCGAAGATCCCCGCCGCGCCCTGGCCGCCGCCGACGCACATCGTCACCATGCCGTAGCGTCCCTTGCGGCGCCGCAACTCGTTGATGAGTTGCACGGTCAGCTTCGCGCCAGTCGCGCCCATCGGGTGGCCGAGGGCGATCGCGCCGCCATTGACGTTCGTCTTCTCCTCGTCGAGGCCGAGTTCGCGGATCACGGCCAGCGCCTGCGCCGCGAACGCCTCGTTCAGCTCGATCAGGTCGATATCAGCCAGGGTCAGGTTCGCCATCTTGAGGACTTTCGGGATCGCGACGACCGGCCCGATTCCCATCACCTCGGGGCGGACGCCGCTGACCGCGAAGGCGACGAAGCGGGCCAACGGGGTGAGGCCGCGCGCCTCCGCCGCCTCGCGCTCCATCACCAGCACCGCCGCCGCACCGTCACTCGTCTGCGACGAGTTGCCGGCGGTGACGCTGCCGCGCGCGGCGAAGACCGGCTTGAGCTTCGCCAGCGCCTCGGTCGAGGTGTCGCGGCGCGGCCCTTCATCGGTGTCGAAGGTCGCTTCCTGCGTGCGGACCTTGCCGCGCTCATCGACGTAGGTGAACTCGACCGGCAGGGCGATGATCTCGTCGCGGAAGCGCCCCGCATCAATCGCGGCGATCGCGCGCTGATTGGAGCGTAGCGCAAAGGCGTCCTGATCGTCGCGGCTGATCTTCCATTCCTTCGCCACGTTCTCGGCGGTCAGCCCCATGCTGAGGTAGACGTCGGGGTGGGTCGCGATCAGGTGCGGGTTCGGGGCGAGCCGCCCGCTCGCCTGCTGCACCATGCTCATGCTCTCGGTGCCGCCCGCCAGGATCGCGGTGCCGAACCCGGCCATAATCCGCTCGGCGGACTGCGCGATCGTCTGCAAGCCGGACGAGCAGAAACGGTTGACGGTGGTGCCGGGGATGCTATCAGGCAGCCCCGCGCGCAGCGCCGCGATCCGCGCCACGTTGGAGCCCTGCTCGGCCTCCGGGATGGCACAGCCGAGGACCACATCCTCGATCTCCGCCACGTCGAGTCGCCCCGCGACCTGCCGTACGACCGCGTCGATCGCCGCCGCAGCCATGTCGTCCGGGCGTGTCGCGCGGAGGGTGCCACGCGGGGCCTTGCCCACCGCCGTGCGCGCCCCCGCGACGATCACTGCTTCTTTGACCATCGAATCCTCCTCGAAAATGACGAGTGACGAGTGCAGAATGACGGATAGCTTGATCGGACGACGATACGAGCGCGATGCCCTGTACGTATTCGTCACTCGTCATCTGTCAAGCGCTCAGTTGCGTAGCGGCTTGCCGGTCTGGAGCATGTGTGTCATCCGCGCCTGGGTCTTCTCGTTGCCGAGGAGGCGCAGAAAGGTCTGCCGCTCCAGCTCCAGGATATAGTCTTCGCCGACCCACTGCCCTTGCGAGAGATCGCCGCCGGAGAGGACGGTGGCAAGCATCGTCGCGATCTCCGCATCGTAGTCGGAGATGTACCCTGCCACCTTGAACTGGTGGATGCCGAGCTGCAACGTCGCCTTGCCGCCGATCCCCACCGCGTAGCAGCTCTGCTCCCGTGCGGGCGGGTGATAGCCGGCGTCGGCGAGATCGAGCGCGAAGCGTTTCGCTTCCACGATCAGGCGATCCTTGCCGAAGACGATCCGGTCGCTCGGGGCCAGGAAGCCGAGATCGCGCGCCTCGGCGGCGCTGGTGCTGACTTTCGCCTGCCCGATCGTCTCGAAGACCCGGCGCAGGGCCGGGAGGGGGGCGGAACCGGCCACGCGCGCGGCGGGGGAGACGATCCGCCGGACCAACTCCTTGCAGCCGCCGCCGCCGGGGATCAGCCCCACGCCGACCTCGACCAGTCCCATGTAGGTCTCGCCCTCGGCGCAGATGGCCGATGCCGCGAGGCTCAGCTCGACGCCGAGGCCGAGGGTCTGCCCGAACGGCGCGGCGATGACCGGCTTCGGCGCGAAGCGGACGCGCTGCAACAGTTCGTGTCCGGCGCGCAGGAACTCGTACAACGCCTGTGGGTCGCCGCCCATCGCGATCGCCCCGACCTCTTTCAGATCGACCCCGGCGGCGAAGAACTGCCCCTGGTTGCCGATGACCAGCGCGCGCCAGGCGTCATCGGCGTCCAGCAGATCGAGCGCGCGAGTCAGCAACCCCATCGCCTCGGAGCCGATCGCGTTCGCCTTGCTATGGACTTCCAGGCAGAGCACCCCGTCGCCGAGATCGATCAGGCTGGCGGTGCGCGTGCCGACCAATTCTTTCCCCGCCGCCTTCAGGGCCGCGAGGTCGATCTGCTCCGCGCCCCGATCGATCGCCTGATAGCTGCCGGTGCCGGGATGATAGGCGTAGCGTTGTCCGTCGCGCTCCTGGTAGAAGCTTTCGTTGCCTGCGGCGAGCATCGCGCGGACCCAGTCCGGCACGGTCGCGCCGAGACGCTCCATCCGCGCCACGGTTGGGCGGACACCGAGGGCATCCCAGGTCTCGAACGGCCCCATCTGCCGCGCGAAGCCCCAGCGGATCGCGTCGTCGATCGAGACGATGTCATCGCTCATCTCCGGGACGCGCCGTGCGGCGTAGGCGATCGCCGGGACGGTCAGCATCTCGACCAGTTTCGCCCCCCGATCGCCTTCGTCGGCCTGGGCGACGATGAAGCGTAGCCGCTCGCCGAGATCGCCGATCCGCTGCGCGTCGGCGATGATCGGCTCCTCGACTTTCCGTGCCGGGTGATAGGCGAGATCCGGCGAGGTCGTATCGAGGACGTGGAACTCGCGCCCCTTCGGCCCGCTCACCTGCTTGTAGAAGCCCTGGCCGCTCTTGTTGCCGAGCCGCCCTTCCGCCACGAGGCGCTGCACCAGCGGCGGCGTCTTGAATTCCTCGCGCGACTCGTCGTCGGGCGCGGCGGCGTAGAGGTTGTCGGCCACCCCGGCCATGATGTCGATCCCGGCGAGATCGGCGAGGCGGAAGGAGGCGGTGTTGGGACGCCCGAGCAGCGGCCCGGTCAGCGCGTCGGTCTCCTCGATCGTGTAGCCGTTGTCGAGCGCCCAGCGCGCGCCGAACATCCCGTCGAACGAGCCGAAGCGGTTGGCGATGAAGTTCGGGGTGTCCTTGCAGATCACCACGCCCTTGCCGAGGACACGCTCGCCAAAAACCTTCATTTGCTGCACGACCGTCGGAGCGGTCTCGGGCAGGGGGATCACTTCGAGCAGCTTCAGGTAGCGCGGCGGATTGAAGAAGTGTGTGCCGAGGAAGTGGGCCTTGAAGTCGTCGCCGCGCCCCTCCGCGATCTCGTGGAGGGGGATGCCGGAGGTGTTCGACGAGACGACGCTGCCGGGCTTGCGCGTCTCCTCGATCCGCGCCATCAGCGCTTGCTTCGGCCCCAGGCGCTCGATGATGACCTCGACGATCCAATCGGCCTCGCCGACCCAGGCGAAGTTGTCCGTGAAGTTGCCGACCCGGATCCGCTTGCCCGCATCGGCGTTGGCAAGGGACGCGGGGCGCGACTTCGCCATCCGGTCGTAGCCCAGTTTGACGATGCGGTTGCGGACGGCAGGGTTCTCCAGCGTCAGCTTACGCTGCTCTTCGTCGGGTGTCAGGGTATCCGGCGCGATGTCGAGGAGCGCGACCTGGAGGCCGACATTGGCGCAGTGCGCCGCGATGCCCGCCCCCATCGTCCCTGCTCCCAGCACCACCACGCGGGAAATTGTGCTCATCAGTCCTCCTCTGAGTGGGGGAAGTGGGCCAGTCCCCTCAAGGGGAGCCGCTGGGCGAGTAAGGTAGGAACGAGTTATCAGCCGACGCTTCGTCCCTTTCTCGCCCATTACGACCCCTGGCCCATTCCGCCCACTACGCAAACGCCTGGATGCCGGTGATTTTGCGTCCGACGACGAGCGTCTGGACTTCGGCAGTCCCTTCGTACGAGTAGATCGCCTCGGCATCGTTGAAGTGCCGCGCCACCAGATTGTCGAGCAGGATGCCGTTGCCACCCATGATGTCGCGCGCCTCGGACGCGATCTTGCGCGCCTTGGTGCTGTGATTCAGCTTGGCGAGCGACGCCTGCTCGGCGGTCATCTTCCCCTGCGCCAGCAACTGCCCGAGCCGCCAGCACATCAGCTGCATCGCGGTGATCTCGCTCAGCATCCAGACCAGCTTCTGCTGTATCAGTTGATGCCCGGCGATCGGCTTGCCGAACTGCTCGCGCTGCGTGGCGTAGGCCAGCGCCGCCTCGTAGCACGCCATCGCGTTGCCCATCGCGGAGCAAGCGACGCCGTAACGGGTCATCGTCAGCACCATCGCCGTCTCGCGGAAGCTCGTGCTGCCGCCGAGGCGATTCTCCGCCGGGATCCGCGCGTCGGTGAAGGTGAGGTCGGCGTTGCCGAGGGCACGGAGGGCCATCTTGCCGGCCATCAGGTGCGCCTCGAAGCCGGGTGTTCCCTTCTCGACCAGGAAGCCCGCGACCTTGCCGTCGTTATCGAGATCGCGCGCCCAGACGACGATCACGTCCGCGACGTTGCCGAGGCCGATCCAGCGCTTCGCGCCGTTGAGGACGTAATGGTTGCCGTCGCGGCGGGCGGTCGTCTGGAGGTGCGAGGCGTCGGAGCCGCGCAACGGCTCGGTCAGGCCGAACGCGCCGAGCTTCTCCATCCGGGCCATCTGCGGCAGCCAGTGGCGCTTCTGTTCCTCGTTACCCGCGACGTAGATCGAGCCCATCGCCAGGCCGGAGTGGACCCCCAGCCAGGTGCTGACGCTCGCATCGCCGCGCGACAGCTCGGCGGCGATCAGGCCATCCGCGATCGGGCTGAGGCCGGGGCAGCCGTAGCCGCGCAGCGCCCCACCGGCGATGCCAAGCCCGGCGATCTTCGGCACCAATTGCCAGGGGAACTCCGCGCGCTCCCAGTAAGGGCCGATGATCGGGATCACCTCGGCATCGACGAAGGCACGTACCTTGTCGCGGATCGCGCGCTCATCGTCGGTCAGCAGATCGTCCACGGCGTAGAAATCGACGCGCGGGAAGATCTGGCCGACGAGATTGGTGCTGCGCTCCGCCGTCTCGCGGCTCGCGCCGGGACGCAGGAGGGCTTCCGATTGCTCGCCTAGCTGCAACTCGGGGATCGTGCTGGTCATCGTCGTCGCTCCTTCGTGTGCCATCAACCGGGACCGTGTCGCGCCCCCACTGTGGCCGAATTGCATGCGTTGCGGCGGGGGCGACAGCGGGGGATCTGTCCGACCGCCAAGGCAACAACCGCTCAGAGGATAGCACGCGCTAACGCTGTTTTCAAACGACCGTTCGTTTTTATTCTGGTGGTCGGCGGCGTTGGTGCGGGGCTATCCCGAAAACTTTGGGGCAGCCCCGCCGGGGACTCAACTCTGCGCGGCGGGAGTCAGTTCGCGCGCCTCGTCGCGCAGGACGCGGCGCAACACCTTGCCGGTCGGCAGCTTCGGCAGCTCCTCGCGGAACACCACGCGCGACGGTGCTTTGAACGACGCAAGCCGCGCGCGGCAGAAGTCGATCAGCTCGGCCTCGGTCGTCACCTGCCCCGCCTTCAGCGCGACGTAAGCGAGCGGGCGCTCCCCCGCGTAGGGGTCGGGGATGGCGACGACCGCCGCCTCGCGCACGCTCGGGTGGGTGTAGAGGATCTCCTCCACCTCGCGCGGCCAGACCTTGAAGCCCCCCGCGTTGATCATGTCCTTCTTGCGGTCGACGATGGCGTAATAGCCCTCCGCATCGATCGTGGCGATGTCCCCGGTGTGGAACCAGCCGCCGCGCAGCGCCTCTGCCGATTCCTCGGCGCGCCCCCAATAGCCGCCCGTGACGTTATCGCCCCGGACGATCAGTTCCCCCTCCTGCCCCTGCGGCACATCCCGATCCTGCTCGTCCACGATCCGCGCCTCGACACCAGGGATCGGCCAGCCGATCGTGCCCGGCTTGACGACCGGGGCGGCCGCGTTGGTGTGGGTGACGGGGGAGGTCTCGGTGAGGCCGTAGCCCTCCTGGATCTGGACCCCGGTGAGTTGCTCGAATCGGGCAAGAACTTCCTTCGGGAGCGGGGCCGCGCCGGAGTTGACGTTGCGAAGGCTCGATAGATCGTAGTCACCGAGGGTCGGTGTATTGACCCAGGCGATGTACATCGGCGGCGCGCCGAGGAAGACCGTCGCGCGGTGCCGTTGGATCGCTTCGAGGACCGTGATCGGCTCGAAGCGGACGATGAGCACGATCGTGCCGCCCGCCCGCAGCGCCGCGTTCATCCCGACGTTCATCCCATAGATGTGGAAGAGGGGCAGGACGAGGAGGGTGATGTCGTCCGGCCCGACCCTGAACTTCTCCAGTCGGTTGATCTGATCGCAGTTTGCCATGAAGTTGCGGTGCGTCAGCAGCGCGCCCTTCGGCTTGCCGGTCGTCCCCGAGGTGTAGCAGACCACCGCCAGATCGTCCGGCGCGACCGCGACCGGCGCACGCCGGGGAATCGCGCGGTCCAGCAGCGTCTCCCAGGCGATCGTCCCTTCCGGGGCGACGTTCTGGCCGATAAAGATCGTGTGGGCGACGGTCGGGGCCTCCGCGATGCCGGCGGCGACCTGGGCGTAGAAGGCTTCGTGGACGATGAATGCCTTGGCCTCGCTATCCGCCAGGATGTAGCCCGCCTCGCCCGCCTTGTAGAGCAGGTTCAGCGGGATCGTCACCGCGCCGATCCGCGCGATCGCGTAGTAGGCGACGACGAACTGGGGGATGTTGGGGGCCATCAGCCCGACGCGGTCGCCCGGCCCGATGCCACGCGCGGCCAGGCCGTTGGCCGCAAGTTCGATCAGGCCGTTCAATTGGGCGTAGTTGATGCGGTGCTCCTGGAAGATGATCGCGGTCCTTGCGCCATCACGCGCGGCGATATCGGTGACGATCTCGGCGAGAGTTGCGGCACTTTCCATCGTGACCTCCTTATCGTGGCAACATCGTCATCGTGGCAACATCGTCGCAACGGGTTCGCTGCCACGCGGCGGCGGCAGTTGAGCGCTCGGTGATCGGACCGGTGGTATAACAGCTATTATGTGCGGCATGCCGTCTTTTTCACGCCACAACCGGACAGTAGACGGTACAGCAAGTATAGCACCGCCCCGCCTCAGCCCCCTGCGACGAGCGGCGCGGCGCGCGCATACATCCTCAGGCGGCGTTGCTGCGTATCTATAAGGGCGACCCACCTTGCGGACGCACTTCTCCGCGGTGGCGGGGTACGGTATGATCGGGAATGGCGCGGCGGTGTTGCCTGTGCCGGATAACATGAAGGACGAGATACCGATGACATGGAACTGGAAACCGGCGTGCTGTAACGGTGTGTTGGGAGCGTTGCTGCTCTCGCTGCTGCTGACCCTTTCGGCGTGCGGCGGTGCCGCCTCGCCGACCGCCGCCCCCACCACCGCGTCGGCCGCGCCCACGGCCACCAGCGCCGTCGCCGCTGCGGTGTCTCCGACGGTGGCCGTGCCCCCGACCACCGCGAGCGCCACCGCCACGAGCGCCGCCGCGCCAACCGCCGCCCCCGCGCCGCCCACGGCGGTCCCGACCGCCCGGATCGTCCCGACGGCGACCGTGGCCCCGACCCCGACCGTCGTACCGCCAGCCGCGCCGACCGTCGCCGCCGTGCCGCGCGCGGGCCAGCCGGTACGAATTCAGATCCCCGCGATCAAGGTCGATGCGGCGATCGAGTACGTCGGGCTGACGGCTGAGGGCAACATGGATACCCCGAAGAATTACGACAATACCGCCTGGTACGAGCCCGGCGCGCGCCCGGGCGATGTCGGCAACGCCGCGATCGCCGGGCATGTGGACTCGAAGACCGGCAAGGCGGTCTTCTGGGATCTCGCCAAGTTGAAGCCGGGCGATGAGATCTTCGTCGTTGGCGATGACGGTGCCACGCGGCGCTTCGTCGTCGCCTCGCTCGACTCCTATGGGCGCACCGATGCGCCGTTGCAGCAGATCTTCGGGCCGACGTCCGCGCGGCATCTGAACGTCATCACCTGCGACTCGACCACCCCGTTCACCAACGGTCACTACGCTTCTAACGTCGTCGTCTACGCCGATTACGCGCCGTAAACCGCTCCTCCCGGCCGCACGCTCGGCGCCCTATGCCCCGCCACCATCGTCGCCTTGCGCGGCGATGGCGGCGGGGCGCGCGGTATACTGAGGGGTGTGGCGAGCCGCGCCCGCCATACGCGACGCCCCTGGCCGCGCTGCCAGGGGAAGATCGGGGAGCGAGTCGGATGGAGCAAACACGCTATCGGGTCCACCTCTGTTGCGGCCCGAACTGTACACGCGCCGGGTCACGCGCCCTCTTACCGGTGTTGGCAGCGGAGATCGCGGCGCAGGGGCTGACGGCGGACATTGCGGTTCAGGAGACTTCCTGCCGCAATCGCTGCGAGCAGGCCCCCTCGGTGAATGTCTATCCGGGGCCGACCTTCTACAACCGCCTGACACCGGATGGGATCCGCGCGATCGTGCGGCAACACCTGCGTGCCGGTGTGCCGGTGCGCGCCTGGTTCTACCGGACCGATAAGCAGGCATGTTCGCAATCGCGCTTCGCCCCGGACGGGAGCGAGGTGACGGAGGCCACAACCGAGGGCGCGGATTGGCGCTGGTGGAAAAAAGGGGAGAATCTATAATGACGACGATCGGGGCCGGGCGGGTCGCCGCGCTCTACATCCGCGAGTCGCAATACAACGAGCACGAGCGCGTCCCCTCCGAGGAGCAACTCGTCGCCTGCCGCGATCTCGCGCTGGCGCTCGGCTACACCGTCACCAACGAGGCGACGCTGCTCGACAGCGGTCCTAACTCGACGTTGATGCGACCTGGCATCACCAAACTGATCGGTCTGGTCGCGGCGGGGCAGGCGGCGGCGGTAATCATCTACACGCTGAATCGCCTCGGGCGCACCGATAGCGAGGGGCTAGAGGCCCTGTTGCGCGAGTTGCGCCGCCGCGAGATCCCGGTCTACATCGCGCACACGCCGAGGGGCTATCGCTACGATCCGCCGACCGGCAAGTTGCTGCACGACCCGGAAGCGATCCACGCGGCCAATCGCGAGGACTGGCGCGAGCCAGAGTACATCGTCATCCCGCGCGAGAACGAGCAGGACGATCTCCTCGCCGATCGCCTGACGCTCGGCAGCGTACGCCGGAACGGGGACAATCGCTCCCCGAACTGAGCGCCGCGCGAAGCGGGATCGGCGCGTACGAAGAAGGGGCGGGGCCGGGCAATTAGCCCGGCCCCGCCCCTTCGCTCAGTCTGCGGGGGGCTTAGACCACCGCCTCCTGGGTCTGCGGGTCGAAGGCGTGCATGTTCTTCATGTTGAAGGCGAGCGACACAATGTCGCCGGGCAGCGCGCGGACGCGCGGGTCCACGCGGGCGACGAAGACGTCATTCGGCGCGTCTTCCTCGACGGCGATCGCGCCGGTCCCGGTGTCGTGGTCCGCCGTGGTCGCATGCAGCTGGATCTCGCTGCCGAGCGGCTCGGTGACTTCCACGCGCGACGGCACAACCATGTCGCGATAAGACTCCTCGGCGTAGTCGACGTGCTCGATATCCTCCGGGCGGATCCCGAAGATGATCTGCTTGCCCTTGTAGGCGGCCAGCTTACCGTCGTGCTCACGCGGCACGCGCAGCTTCATGCTGCCTTCCATGAGGAAGAGTCCCTCGCCGTCCGACTCGACCTTGGCCGGGATGAAATTCATCGACGGCGAGCCGATGAAGCCCGCGACGAACATGTTGGCCGGCTTGTCGTAGAGGTTCTGCGGGGTGTCGAGCTGCTGGAGGAAGCCGTCCTTCATGACCACGATCCGGTCGCCCATCGTCAGAGCTTCGACCTGATCGTGCGTGACGTAGATCGTGGTGACGTTGAGGCGGCGGTGCAGCTTCTGAATCTCGGCGCGGGTCTGCACGCGCAGCTTCGCGTCGAGGTTGGACAGCGGCTCGTCCATCAGGTAGGCGGCTGGCTCGCGGACGATCGCGCGACCGAGCGCGACGCGCTGGCGCTGACCACCGGAGAGCGCCTTCGGACGACGGGTCAGGTACGGGGTGATCGAGAGGATCTCGGCGGCCTCACGGACGCGACGATCGATCTCCGACTTGTTGATGCGGCGGAGCTTCAGGGCGAAGGCCATGTTGTCGTACACGCTCATGTGCGGGTAGAGCGCGTAGTTCTGGAAGACCATCGCGATGTCGCGGTCGCGGGGCGGGAGGTCGTTGACGCGGCGATCGCCGATGTAGATGCTACCTTCGCTGATCTCTTCCAGCCCGGCGAGCATCCGTAGCGCGGTGGACTTGCCGCACCCGGACGGGCCGACGAAGACCAGGAACTCGGCATCTTCACAGGCGATCGACAGGTCGGTCACAGCGAACTGGTCGCTGTTCTCGTAGCGTTTGTGGACATGATCGAACACGATCTTCGCCATCGGGCCGTTCCTCCATGCACTATCCACGGGCGACCGATTTCCCACAGTTGGGTCTTCTGGCGGTCCCGCTTTCTAGCCCACCATTCCGGTGTCCGACCCTGCTATCCAGAGTCATGGGGAGTTGGTGTCGGAGCGATTGTAGCATGCCTGCGAGAACCTGCAAACGGCTGGCGTGATTTACTATCTGACCAGCGGCCTGATCAGCACGGCAGCATACCGCCGCGCCTGGCTGTACGGAAACAAATGGTCATCAGCAAGCCAGTCATCGCGTTTCCTGGCCTCGCATAGCGCCCGCCACACGAGTCCTGACTATGGCGGGAAAATCGTGCGGCGAGACCGGGGCGAAAAGGGCGATATGCTATACTCAGCGCTGGTTCAGACCGAGGGTTGATAGTCCGTAATCGGGGCTCATTCAGGAGGGGCAGCGCGCATGGCCGACAGCACCGCGACAGGTGGGGCGCTCCGCATGACCGCGCTCAACGACGTCCATCGGCGCATGGGTGCGCGGATGGTCGAGTTCGGCGGCTGGGATATGCCGGTGCGCTATTCCGGCGATCTGGAGGAGCATCGGGCGGTCCGCGACGCCGCAGGGCTCTTCGATCTCGGCCATATGGGGCAGGTGATCGTCACCGGCCCCGACGCACTCGCCTACCTGCAATGGCTCGTCACCAACGACATGGCCTCGCTCGCGGAGGGCTCGTCGCGCTACGCGCTGATGTGTCTCCCCGACGGCGGCGTGATCGACGATCTCTTCATCTATCGCCTGCCGGAGCGCTGGTTCGTGGTCGTCAACGCCGCGAACCGCGATAACGATGTCGCCTGGATGCGGGCGCGGCGCGCGGAACACCCCGAATGGGACGTCACGCTCGATGATGCGACCGATCGAACCGGCATGATCGCCCTGCAAGGGCCGCGCGCCGAGGCGATCCTCCAGAAGCTGACCGCCGCCGAACTCGCCGCGCTCCCCTACTTCGATGCGCTGGACGCCACGGTGGCGAGCGTGCCGATCCTGATCGGGCGCACCGGCTATACCGGGGAAGATGGCTTCGAACTCTACTTCCCGATCGAGCAGAGCGAGCGCCTGTGGACCGCCATCCTGGAGGCCGGTCGCCCGGAAGGGTTGCTGCCGATCGGGCTCGGCGCGCGCGATACCCTCCGCCTCGAAGCGAAGATGGCCCTCTACGGCCACGAGCTGACCGAGGAGATTAATCCGCTGGAAGCGGGGCTCGGCTGGGCGGTTAATTTCGAGAAGGGCGACTTCATCGGGCGCGCCGCCCTGCTGGCCGTGCGCGAGGCGAAGCCCGCGCGGCGACTCGTCGGCTTCCGCATGACCGAGCGCGGCGGCGCACCCCGCGCTGGGTATATGGTGCAGGTGGGCGATACGCCCGTCGGCTACGTCACCAGCGGCACCCACGCCCCCACCCTCGGGCAGAGCATCGGCCTCGCCCTCGTCAGTCGCGAGGTCGCGGGGGTCGGCAAGCCGCTCGATATCATCATCCGGGGCAAGGCGGTCCGCGCCGAGCAGGTCAAGACCCCCTTCTACAAACGACCCGGCAAGTAGGTCTTACAGCGGTGAGCGGGCGCGCTGGGCGTCCGCCTGCGATGGCACGTATAGGTGAACAGCAGCGAAGGAGCGAGGCAGTGGAGCAGGCACCGACCGACCGGCGCTATACCAAAGAACACGAGTGGGTCAAGATCGAGGGCGACGTCGCCACGATCGGCATCACCGAATTCGCCCAGAGCGAGTTGGGCGATGTGACCTACGTGGAAGTCCCGCAGGTAGGGCAGCAACTCGCCCAGGGGCAGGCGTTCGGCGTGGTGGAGTCGGTCAAGGCCGTCTCGGACATCTACGCCCCGCTCGGCGGCGAAGTCCTCGAGGTGAACGATACGCTCGCCACCGAGCCGGAGCAGGTCAATGTCTCCCCCTACGACGGAGCCTGGATGATCAAGCTGCGCGTCGCCGATCCCGGCACGACTTCCGAGCTGCTGAGCGCGGAAGAGTACGCGGCACACGTCGCGGCGGGCGGACACTGAGAAAGTACGAAGTACGAGCGACGAAGTACGAATTGGGGCGCGGCTGATAACGGCCCGGAGTGGCCTATCGATCAGTTCGTACTTCGTACTTCCACGCTCGTACTTTCATGGAGCGGAGCGAACATGTCCTACGTGCCACACACCGCAGCGGACCGCGAGCAGATGCTGGCGGCGATCGGCGTCGATACGATCGCCGATCTCTTCACGGACATCCCGGAAGCGTTGCGCTTCCCGGAATTGCGCCTCCCCGCCCCGCTCTCCGAGCAGGAGGTCCGTGCACGCCTGGGCGAACTGGCGGAGGCGAATTCGCACACCGGCCAGCTCGCGTCGTTCCTCGGGGCCGGAGCCTACGGGCACTACACCCCCGCCGCCGTCGGCTACATCAATCAGCGCGGCGAGTTCCTGACCTCGTACACGCCGTACCAGCCGGAACTGAGCCAGGGGACGTTGCAGGGGATCTACGAGTACCAGACGATGACCTGCGATCTCTTCGGGATGGAAGTCTCCAACGCCTCGATCTATGACGGCGCGACCGCCCTCGCCGAGGGCGCGCTGATGACGATCGGGGCGACGCGGCGACGCAAGCTGGTGGTGGCGGGCGGGGTGCATCCGGCCCATCGCCAGGTGTTGCAAACGTATGTCTCCGGCTTGAACGCCGAGATCGTCGAATTGCCGCTCGATCCGGCCACGCTGCACACCGACCTCTCGACGCTGCGCGAGGCGGCGCAGGATGCGGCCTGTGTCATCGTGCAGTACCCGAACTTCCTCGGCGCGATCGAGGACATGACGGCGATCGCGCAGCTCACCCACGAGGCGGGCGCGCTCTTCGTCGTCTCGTCCTACCCGATGTCCCTCGGCCTCCTGAAGCCGCCCGGCGCGTTCGGCGCGGACATCGCCGTCGGCGAGGGGCAGTGCTTCGGGGCGGGCCTCAGCTTCGGCGGTCCGTATCTGGGGATGCTGACCTGCAAGCAGAGCCTCGTGCGCCTGATGCCCGGGCGGGTCGTCGGCGCGACGACCGACGTGGAGGGGGCGCGCGGCTACGTGATGACCCTCCGCACCCGCGAGCAGGACATCCGCCGCGAGCGCGCGACCTCCAATATCTGCACCAACCAGGGCCTGATCCAGCTGACCGCCACCGTCTACCTCGCCCTGATGGGCGCGGGCGGTCTGGAACAGGTCGCCACCCTCTGCTACCAGAAGGGCCACTATCTGGCGGAACAGTTGAAGGCCCTGCCCGGTATCGAGGTATTGGGCGACCGCCCCTTCTTCAACGAGTTCGTAGTGCGCCTGCCGCGCCCGGCGGCGGAGATCAACAAGGCGCTGCTCGGCCTCGGCTTCATCGGCGGCTTCGACCTTGCCAATGACTACCCGACCCTCGGCAATGCGATGCTCCTGTGCGCGACCGAGATGAATACACGGGCGCAGATCGACGGTTTCGTCGGCGCATTGCGAGAGCTTCTCTAAGCGCCCACGCCAGCCACACGTGGCCCGGTCCACCTCCACATGTGGGGGTTAGAGGCCGGGCCGCGCTGTTTTGGGGCCTCCCCTGCTATACTATTGCTTGACAGAATAGAGGGAGGAACATTGTGGCAAGACCATTGGTGGCCCTGGTCGGGCGACCGAACGTAGGGAAATCGACACTTTTCAATCGCCTGATCGGCGAGCGCCGCGCGATCGTCTTCGATGCGCCCGGCACCACGCGCGACCGCTCCTATGGCTATACCGATTGGAATGGCCGCACCTTCGATGTGGTCGATACGGGCGGTTTGCAGTCCGACGACGAGATCGAGCGCTCCGACATCGCGGCGATCTGGCGCGGCACGCGCGATCAGGCCGAACTGGCGATCGCCGCCGCCGATGTGATCGTCTTCATGGTCGATGGGCGCGACGGCCTGATCGCCGCCGACGAGAACGTGGCGGAGATGTTGCGCGCCAGCGGCAAGCCGATCGTCCTCGGCGTCAACAAGGCCGAGAGCCAGGAGCGCCGCGACAACGCGGTCGAGTTCTACTCCCTCGGCATCGGCGACCCGATCGCGATCTCCGCCTTCCACGGTCACGGCACCGGCGACCTCCTCGACGAGATCGTGAAGCTGCTGCCGGTCGGCGAAGATTACGAGGACGACGAGACGCCGAAGATCGCGATCATCGGTCGACCGAACGTCGGGAAGTCCGCGCTCCTCAATGCGCTCCTCGGGCAGCAGCGCGCGATCGTCTCGCCCATTTCTGGCACCACGCGCGATCCGCTCGACACCCCGATGGTGTGGAACGGCGAGAACGTGACGCTGATCGACACCGCCGGCATCCGCCGACGCGGGCGCGTCGAGCACGGCGAGGTCGAGCAGTACAGCGTCCTCCGCTCGATGAAGGCGATCAGTCGCTGCGACATCGCCATCCTGGTGATCGACGCGGTGGACGGCTTCACGGCGCAGGATCTCCACATCGCCGGGTACGTGCAGGAAGAGGCGAAAGGTCTCGTCGTCGCGGTCAACAAGTGGGACGCCGTCGAGAAAGACACCGATACGATGGCGGAGTACACCGAGAAGGCGGCGAGCGCGCTCGACTTCATGGCCTACGCCCCCCTCGTCTTCATCTCCGCGTTGACCGGGCAACGGGTCAACAAGCTGCCGGAGACGGTGCTGGCCGTCCTTGAAGAGCGCAACAAGCGCGTCCCGACCGCCCAGCTCAATCGCCTGATCCGCGACGCGATGGTCACCCATCCGCCGTCCGAGGCGGCGCGCGGGCGCTACCTGAAGTTCTCCTACGCGACGCAGCCGCGCGTCTCGCCGCCGACCTTCATCTTCTTCGTCAACGATGCGAAGCTGGTCCACTTCGGCTACCGTCGGTATCTGGAGAACCAGATTCGGAAGGAGTTCGGCTTCATCGGCACGCCGATTCGCTTCTCCTTCCGTGGGAAGAACGACGAATGAGCCTGTCTGGTGGTGGTCGGGTCGGCGCGCGACGCGGCGGGTTCGCCCCCGCGCGTGGAGACGGAGAGGAACGGGGCAGCGCCCCGGCGCGCACCCCGCGCGCGGTCGGCGTCCGGCGCTATGTCGGGCTACCGGAGCGCGCGCCCTGGGTCGTCCGCTGCGCGCCCGGCCTGGCGCGTATCGCGACGACCGAGCTGCGCTTTCGCAAGATCCTGGCGCGCGGCGTCGAGCCGACCGTGTTGCGGCAGCGCAACCACGATCTCCTGTTCATCTCGCGGGCCGGGGACACCCCGCCCGACCTGACGTTGCGAATTCCGGAGGAAATCCACTACTGCCCCCTCTTCGGGCGCTACAAGATCAGCCAGGAGCAGGTCGGACGTGTGGCGACGCTGCTGCGGGCGCAGGAGCGCCCCTTCCGCATCGTCGTGACGGCGGATGGGACGCAGTTCCCGCGCGTGGAGACGCGACGCTGGTTGGGGCATCGTCTGGCCGGGCTGGGCGTGGCGATCACCGAGGATCCGGCGGAAGACAACGTCCTCTGGCTCTTCTGCGTCGAGGAGGCGTACTACGTCTGCCTCCTCCGCTCCGGGGCGCCCGATGCGCCGGAGCGCGCGCGCCGCGTCGTCGAGCGCCCCGGCTCCCTGCCGCCGACGATCGCGGCGGCGGTCGCCTTCCTGGGGACGCCGCGCGCCGACGATGTGATCCTCGATCCGGTCTGCGGCAGCGGGACGCTGCTCGCCGAAGCGCACGGCTACGCGCCCGGCGCGCGCCTGCGCGGCCTCGACCGCGATTTCGCCGCCGTGGAAGCCGCGCGACAGAACCTCGCCGAGGTGAAGGACGCGCGGCTGGCGATCGGGGACGGCGCGGACAGTAATCTGCCCGCCGGATCGATCACCCTCTTCCTCGGCAATCTGCCGTTCGGCAAGCAGTTCGGCGACCGCGAGACGAACGGCCCGCTCTACGAACGTCTCCTCGGCGAGGTCGAACGACTGGCCGCCCCGACCGGTGCGCGCGCCGCCTTCCTCACCGCCGATACCGAATCGTTCGATGCCGCGCTTGCCGCGCATCCCGGCCTCACGCTCGATCGTCGCCATGCGGTGAAGATTCGCGGCGAGGTCGCGACGATCTTCGTGCTGCATCGTTAGGCCCTGCGATCGAGGGCCGTCGAACGCAAATCCAGGGCGTAAAGAACAGGCGAGCGACCAGCGGAGTACCGTCGACCAACGGTGCTCCGCTTTTCTTGGATGAACGATCTCGCTGTCAGCGACGTGGTGGAAATCTGCGTCGCCGCGCGTACCGGTGCGGTCAGCAAGACCAAAACCCTCGGATGGTCGGCCAACTCCCCTGGGACTCGAACCTCTGGGACACCGCGAATTGGTCCCGCGCCTGAGCCCGGTACAACGCAAGCTGTTCGGCTGGTGCCGAGCGATCTGTGGGGGCTGCTATACTCGGGAGCGCCGCGCGAACTGGCGGCAGATACTGTGGAAGTGGACGGCGCATTCGCCGGGGGACCGATGGAACAGCGTACAGATACGATGCTCGACGCGGTGACCTTCGACGCGCAGGGGCTAGTCGTCGCGATCGTGCAGCAGGCCGCCGATAACGAAGTGCGGATGGTCGGCTACATGAATCGCGAGGCGTTGGCGCGGACCCTCAGCACCGGGCAGGTCTGGTTCTGGAGCCGCAGCCGGGGCGAGTTCTGGCGCAAGGGCGCGACCTCCGGGAACACGCTCGCGGTGGAAGAGGTCCGCGTCGACTGCGACGGCGATGCGATCCTGGTGCGCGTCGCAGCGCATGGCCCGACCTGCCACACCGGTGCGCGGAGCTGTTTCTTCCGCCGCCTCAACGCGGATGGCACGCTGACCATGATCGCGGACTGAGCGGTCGGGCCTCCGGGTGGCGAAGAATGGTGAGCGTGGCTGGATCGATCGCGAGGGGAGGGCTGAGCGTGGCCGAGATGACGGACGAGATGCGGGCGTCGCAGATCCTCGATGAGGTGGTCGCGACGATCGCCATGCGGGCGCGCGAGATGCCCGAGGGGTCGTACACCACGAAGCTGCTGCGCGCTGGGGTGGACCGGATCGGGCGCAAGATCGGCGAGGAGTCGGCGGAGGTGATCATCGCCGCCAAGAACGGCAGCGCCGCGGAGTTGTCGGGCGAAGTCGCGGACCTCTGGTATCACTCGCTGGTGCTGCTGGCGGCGGTCGGCGTCGATCCCGATCTCGTCTGGGCGCGCCTGCGCGAGCGCCACGGCACCAGCGGCCTCGCCGAGAAGGCGTCGCGCAAGCCGAGTTGACGTAATAAAATGCCCGGGTAGCCATCGGACTGAGTGAGCAGACGCACGAGCGGTGGGGTTGCTGGCGTGGTGCCAGGACTAAAGTCCCGGCTAAGGGTGGCCACACCGCCACAAAGTCCCCTCCGGGGACTGGATCGATGCCGCCGTATTAGGCCACGAACAGAAGCGCCTATAGTTGCTATGTCCCCGCTCCTCGGATGGGCGGGTGCCCTCTGGGCGGCGGGGTGGCGAGCGGAGCGAGCCGGGGTGAGGGGCTATCCAGCACCCACCTTCCTCCGTGACGCCGTTTCCCGCTGCGCCCCCTAATGGCCTTCTTCGCTACTCGACTCGTGTACTCCCTCGGGGCGCTGGTGCATCGGCATCGCCGTATCCAGCGAGGTGCCAGGATCGACGTATGTCGTGCCGTCGCGCAGGGCCGCGACCGTCGCCGCGAGGCGCGGGCCGTGGCTCGAATGCAACTCGGTGGGGAGGGCGTCGGGCGGGAAGAAGCGGGCGTCGAGCGACTCGATGCCGGGCGCGGTCGTCAGGTCGGGGCACTCGACCAGGAAGGTCAGATGCCACATGTGGACCTTCGACCAACCGGGCCAGCGCTGGTTATCGAAGAGACCGAGCAGGCGTACGACCGTGCCGCGCAGCCCCGCCTCCTCCCAGAGTTCTTTCAGGACCGCCTCCGCCGGGGTGCTGCCGATCTCCGCGATCCCGCCCGGCAACGCCCAGCGTTCGTTATCCCGCCGCTGGATCATGAGCACCCGCCCCGTGCCGTCGAAGACCGCCGCGTCCACGCCGAGCGCTGGGGAGGCGCGGTGCCACGGCTCGGCCTCGAAGAGGGCGCGCACCTCCGCGACCGGCGTCTCCTCCGCCAGCGCCGAGACCTCCGCCGCCAGCTCCATGATCCGGTGGGCGCGCTCGGTCTCGTAGATATTTGTGGAGAAGGTGCGACTGAGGGTCGCCATGCCGCGCATCTCGTCGGCGATCAGGTAGAGTTGTTGGCGTAGGGCATTATCCATCGGTGTTCTCCGCTCCATAATTTGTCCTACAGCGCCGCTATGCTGCTCGGCGCGACCGCGAGTAGGTCTTTGGCACCTTATCCCAATTCGGGTCTCGGGGCTGTGCTGGTGCCATCCACGGTTGTCCCCGGTAGGAACTTGTGCCCGCTGGCTCTCACGTCACCGCTCGCCAGCGGACGGCCTTGCCGCATATCGTTTTCGTCGTCGGGCTGGTGCGTGCGGTCGCACGACAGGATGATTGTAGGGGATCATCCGGTGGTTTGACGCCCCCTTTCCCATCCAGCACACTCTCTGGGGCTCCGGCAGGAACGATCGGGGCCGCACGCGAGGAGGAGTCCGTTATGGTGCAAGGTTCGACCGCCCCCTCCGCCACGCCCGACCCGGCCCACGACATCTACCGCGCCGAGAGCCACCCGCTCGACGCGCTCTTCAAGCCGCGCGCCGTCGCGGTGATCGGCGCAAGCGAGGCCCCGAACAGCGTCGGGCGCACGATCCTGGCGAACCTGATCGGCAGCCCGTTCGGTGGCGCGGTCTTCCCGGTCAACCCGCGCCATCGCTATATCCTCGGGATCCAGGCGTATCCGACGATCGCCGCCGTGCCGGAACGGGTCGAGCTGGCGATCATCGCCACCCCCGCGCCGACCGTGCCGGGGATCATCCGCGAGTGCGTCGCGGCGGGCGTGCGCGGCGCGATCATCATCTCCGCCGGCTTCAAGGAGCGCGGGCCGGAAGGGGTCGCGCTGGAGCAGGAGATCATCGAGGAGGCGCGGCGCGGGCGGATGCGGATCATCGGCCCGAACTGTCTCGGCGCGATGATGCCGCCGACCGGCCTCAACGCCACCTTCGCCGCCACGATCGCGCGTCCTGGCAACGTCGCGTTCGTCAGTCAGAGCGGCGCGCTCTGTACGGCGGTCCTCGATTGGAGCCTGCGCGAGCAGGTCGGCTTCAGCGCCTTCATCTCGATCGGCTCGATGCTCGATGTGGGGTGGGGCGACCTGATCGATTACCTCGGCAACGACCGGCGCACGCAGAGCATCATCCTCTACATGGAATCGATCGGCGACGCGGCTTCTTTCCTCTCCGCCGCGCGCGAGGTCGCGCTGACGAAGCCGATCATCGTGATCAAGGGGGGGCGCACCGAGCAGGCGGCGCACGCGGCAGCCTCCCACACCGGCTCGCTCGCCGGGAGCGACGATGTCCTCGATGTCGCCTTCCGGCGCGTGGGGGTGCTGCGCGTCAACACGATCGCCGATGTCTTCTACATGGCGGAGACCCTGGCCCGCCAACCCCGCCCGCTCGGCCCGCGCCTGGCGATGGTGACGAACGCGGGCGGTCCGGGCGTGCTGGCGACCGATGCCCTCCTCCAGTGGGGCGGCACGCTGGCCGAGCCCGCGCCGGAGACGATCGCGGCGCTCGATAGGGTGTTGCCGCAGCACTGGAGCCACGGCAACCCGATCGACATCCTGGGCGATGCCACGCCGGAACGGTACGCGGAGGCGGTCGCGATCGCCGCCAAAGACCCGAACACTGACGGCCTGCTGGTGATCCTGACGCCGCAGGCGATGACCGACCCGACGCGCGCCGCCGAACTGATCGCCCCGCACGCGCGCGGTACCGGCAAGCCGATCCTCGCCTCCTTCATGGGGAGCGCGGGCGTGGCCGGGGGGGAGGAAGTCCTAAACCGTGCTGGGATCCCGACCTTCCCGTACCCCGACACCGCCGCGCGCGCCTTCGGCTATATGTGGCGCTACACCGAGGCGCTGCGCGGCCTCTACGAGACGCCGGTCCTCACCGCCGCACATGGCGATAGCGGGGACGGACGCGCGCGCGTGGAAGCGCTCTTGCGCGCCGCCCGCGCCGAGGGGCGCACGCTGCTGACCGAGCCGGAATCGAAGGAATTGCTCGCGGCCTACGGGATCCCGACCGTCGAGACGCGGATCGCGACCGACGAGGCGGGGGCGGTGGTGGCGGCTGACGCGATCGGCTACCCGATCGTGCTCAAACTCTACTCCAAGACGGTGACGCACAAGACCGATGTGGGGGGCGTGCGCCTGGATCTGCCCGACGCCGACGCCGTTCGCGAGGCATACCGGGCGATCGAGGCGGCGGCGCGCGAAAAGGCGGGCGCGGAGGCGTTCGATGGCGTGACCGTGCAGCCGATGGTACGCCTCGATGGCTACGAGCTGATCATCGGCAGCAGCATCGATCCGCAGTTCGGGCCGGTCCTCCTTTTCGGGGCGGGCGGGCAGTTGGTGGAGGTCTGGCAGGATCGCGCGCTCGGCTTGCCGCCGCTGAACACGACCCTCGCGCGGCGGATGATGGAGCGGACAAAGATTTTTACCGCCCTCAAGGGAGTGCGCGGGCGCGAGCCGGTCGATCTGGCCGCGTTGGAAGAATTGTTGGTCCGCTTCGGACAATTGATCGTGGAGCAGCCGTTGATCCGCGAACTGGATATCAATCCCCTCCTCGCCGCGCCCGGTCGACTCCTGGCGCTCGACGCGCGCGTGGTGATCCACCCCGCCGAGATCGTCGACGAGGCGTTGCCGCGCCCGGTGATCCGCCCCTATCCGGCGCAATACATCTCCACGGCCACCCTGCGCGACGGCACCTCGGTGACGATCCGCCCGATCCGCCCGGAGGACGAGCCGCTGCTGGTGCGCTTCCATCAGACCCTCTCCGAGCGCAGTGTCTACTTCCGCTACTTCCACATGATCACCCTGCACCATCGGACCTCGCATGAGCGCCTGACGAGGATGTGCTTCATCGATTATGCGCGCGAGATGGCGTTGGTGGTGGAGCGGACCGATCCCGAGACCGGCGAGCCGGAGATCATGGCGGTGGGGCGCCTCAGTCGGACGCCGGGCGTACAGGAGCCGGAGGCGGAGTTCGCGATGCTGGTCAACGATCGCTATCAGCGGCAGGGACTCGGCTCCGAACTGCTGCCGCGCCTCTTGCAGATCGGGCGCGACGAGGGGCTGAAGCGGATTACCGGCGAGATTCTGCCCGAAAACCGGGGGATGCAGATCATCGCGGCCAAGTATGGCTTCACGGTGAAGCCCGATTACCACGAGAACATCGTGCGTGCCTGGATCGACCTCTAGCGTTTCCCCTTCGCCCTCTCGACGCCGCGCCGCCCGAATATCGGGCGGCGCGGCATTTTTTGCGCTCGTGGAGGGTGCTCCTTCATCGCCGTGCCCACGATATTGTCGCCGTGCCCCATCAACTTGGCGAACATTCGTGCTATACTCCCGAGATGATTCGGTTACGCACGGAGGGGACATGGACGGACGACAGGAATCGGGTCGCCGCGCCACCGAGCGCTTTCTGCTGGTCATCGATCCATTGCCGCTGCGCCTGCGCGGCCTCGCCGCGACCGAACTGCCGGTGACGGCGGCGGCGGTGGCCGATCTCGCGGCGGGACTCGCCGCGCGCGGTGCCGCGCTCGGACGCCTCGCCTACGTGCTCGCCGAGCACGACTGGGATCTGAACTTCACCGGGAACTTCATGCTCGAAGCGCGCTGCATCTGCCGCCGCGTGGAGGTCGAACGCCTTCTCGCCGGGCAGGCCGAGCTCGCCAGCGCCGCGACGGTCTACCTCGAGGCGGGGCTGCTCGCCGCCGGGCAGTCGCCGCAGCACGAACTCTTCTGGGCCGAGGACGAGAGCCGACTCGTCGCGGCGTAGCGCCCGGCGATCGCGCCCGCGCCACCCTTGGCGCGGGCGTTTTCGTCGCCGCCGCTTGCGTACGTACATCCGTCGTGCTACAACATCCTTGTAGCGTGTAGAAGTGTCGGCTGAGCGGCAGGAGATGCGAGTGGGGATTGCGTCGGCGAAGAAAGGGGCGCGACCGACCGGGGCCGTCGCGGAGGCGACCGGGCGCGGGGCCGTGCCACGCGCGGCGAAGGGGGCGGCAAAAGCTGCCGCCCCGAAGCGTCGCGCCGCTGCGGCCAGGAGCGCCCCGCCGAAGGCCGCGCCCCGCTGGCAGATGCCCTGGCTGGCCTGGCGGGTCAGCCCCGCCCTGCGCCGCGATCTGCTGGCGATCGTCCTGGTGGTGGTGGCGGCGCTGACCGCCTGGAGTCTCTTCGGCGCGCGCGATGGGCTGCTGAGCCTCTGGAGCGAGCTGATACGCCGCGGGTTCGGCTGGGCGGCGTGGCTGGTGCCGGTGGCGCTCGTCGCCTGCGTGGTCGACTCCTTTCGCACGCATGCGGAAGAGACCGACGTGGCGATCGGCCCGCGCGCCCGCTATCTCCTCGGCTCGGCGATCCTCTTCCTGGCGATTCTCGGGCTGCTGCATCTCCCCGCGCCGGACTTCACGGTGCCGTCCGGGGGCGGGACGTGGTGGGAGGCCGGGCGCGGCGGGGGCCTAATCGGCTACGTGATCGCGCTGCCGCTCGTCGCGGCGCTGCGCCCGATCGGCGCGGGGATCGTCCTCGTCGGCCTCGCGATCGTGGCGACAATCATCGCCTTCAACCTCGACCTCCGCGCGATCGGGCAGCGCACGGCGCACGCCGGACGCTGGCTCGGTGGCACCCTCGCGCCGCGCGAGCGGGGCGCGGGCCTTGCCGATGATACCGACGACGATACGCCCTTGTTCCCCGCCTCCGCCGTGCCGGAATTGGAGCCGGAGAAGGCTGTCGCGACCGGGACCACGCAGCGGCTCGGTAAGGGCGCGGCCCCGCTCGCCGTGTCCTCGAACAACAATGCACCCCCGGTGATCAATTTGCCGAAGGTGTCGCCGCAGGCCGTCCCGCTGACCGTGGAGACGATCGAGCGTCCGGCGAAGCACCGCCCGGCGCTCGATGAGCCGACCCTGCCGCTGATCATCACCGGGCAGTTGCCGCTTGCAGCATCGCCCACGCCGCCTGTCGCGACGGTTGTGCCGGGCCTCCCCGTCGCCATCTCGGCCCCGAAGAAGGCCGCGCCGCCGCAATATCCCCTGCCCGCCGTGGCCGATCTCCCGATCTACGAGTCGGTGATGCCGAATCAGGACGAATTGGGGCGCAAGGCGCGGCGGATCGAGGAGACCTTGGCGGCGTTCAAGATCGATGCGCGGGTCCGTGAAATCAATCCCGGCCCGGCGGTGACGCAGTTCGCGCTGGAGCCGGGCTCGGGCGTCAAGGTGCGCTCGATCAAGGTGCTGGAGAACGACCTGGCGCTGGCGCTGGCCGCCTCCTCGATCACCATCGAGACGCCGATCCCCGGTCAGTCGCGCGTAGGAATCGTCATCCCGAACAAGACGATCGCGATCGTCGGGCTGCGCGAGACGATGGAGTCGCCGGAATTCCTGGCGAGCAAGGCGAAGCTGCCGGTCGCGCTCGGGCGGGACGTGAACGGGCATTACATCGTCGCGGATCTCGCCAAGATGCCGCACCTCCTGATCGCCGGCTCGACCGGGGCCGGGAAGTCGGTCTGCCTCAACTCGATCATCTCCACCTTCCTGCTGACGCGCACGCCGGACGAACTGAAGCTGGTGATGGTCGATCCGAAAATGGTCGAACTCGTCGGCTACAACGGCGTGCCGCACCTGAAGAGTCCGGTCGTGATCGAGATGGACAAGGTGGTCGGCACACTCCGCAAGGCGCTGGCCGAGATGGAACGGCGCTACATGATGTTCTCGAATCTGAGCGTCCGCAACATCGACGGCTACAACACCAAGCGCGAACTCGATCCGGCGATGGAGAATCTGCCCTACCTGGTAATCATCATCGACGAGCTGGCCGACCTGATGATGACCGCGCCGGACGAGGTAGAGAGCGTGATCGTACGCCTCGCGCAGATGGCGCGCGCCACCGGCATTCACCTGATCATCGCCACGCAGCGCCCCTCGGTGGATGTGCTGACCGGGTTGATCAAGGCGAATTTCCCGGCCCGCATCGCCTTCATGGTCACGTCGCAGATCGACAGCCGCGTGATCCTCGACAGTCCCGGTGCGGAGCGATTGCTCGGTAAGGGGGACATGCTCTTCCAGGATCCGCAGGCGGCGAAGCCGGTCCGCGTGCAGGGGACGTTCGTCCACGACCGCGACATCGAGAAGATGGTCAATCACTGGCGGACCGCCGTGCCGCTGGCCCAGTACGAGCCCGACTGGATGAATGTCCCGTCCTACCGACCCGGCGACGAGGATGAGGACGAGGACGATCCGATGATGGCGAAGGCGCTGAAGATCGTGGAGGAGCACGGCACGATCTCCACCTCGATGCTCCAACGCAAGCTCCGCATTGGCTACAACAAGGCCGCGCGGCTGGTGGAGCAGATGGAGGAAGAGGGGATTATCGGCCCCTCCGAGGGTGTGCGTGGTCGCACCGTGCTCGGCTCCCGCGCTAAGAACCCCGCCGACCCCTTCGATGACGATGCCCCGCCGCCGTGGGACGAGGAGTAGGATGATGGAAGCGCGAGTATCTAAGCCAGTAGCTGCCTTCATTTCTTATTCGCATAAAGACAGTAAATATAAAACCCAGCTTGAGTCACATCTCTCCTTGTTGAAAAGGCAAGGTGCAATAGAGGGCTGGTCAGACCAGGAAATTAGTTCTGGTGCTGATTTGGACGAAGCGATTAGTGCTAAGTTGGAGGCGGCTAGAATCTTTTTACCCCTTATAAGTTCCGACTTCATTAATTCAGAATATTGCTATGGAAATGAATTGAAACGTGCTATCGAGCGGCATAATGTCGGCGATCTTCGGGTTATTCCTATAATGATTCGTCCCGTAGATTGGAAGGGGGCACCGTTTGCTGCGATGAAGATGCTGCCGCGAGATGCTAAAGCATTGACGACATGGCGTAACAGAGATGAAGCTTGGAAAAATGTGATCGAAGGAATCCGTTCAGCCATACAAGAACTACAGTTGGAACAGACTGACAGCGAACGGAGTCTGATTGCTCAGAGTATTGATAGTGAAGAACTGGGGTGGTTAGATCTTGCGGCAAATATTGAAGAATCTTTACAAGGATTTTTAGCTCAGTTCGATCGGCTCAACGCTTTACCTATTCGTATTCAAGAATCATTGAAAATTCCCTTAATACGGCTACAAGCCGGTTCAAGTGGTTCAGCGTCGCAAAAGCGGGAATCCCTTTCCATTGTAGCTAAAGTGTTCTTGGGATATGCTAGTGATACCAAATCGCAGTTACCAAAATTACAGGGCACTTGGACGACTTACTTTAATAGCATGGCCCAACTAGCTGAATTTTTGGTTAAGCATTCATGGGCTGTTCAATCATCAGAAAATCAAACCGGTATTACAGCCGCAATTGCAAGTTTAGCCCACTTCCATCAAGGTATCAGAGAACCGATAGAAAAATTACAGGCATCAAGAATCGACATAGAGCAGTATGTTGGTATTAGCAAGGATTTGACTCAGGCTGTAAAGCAAAATATGCAAGCTCTTGATGGGTCAATCGATCTGATGCAATCTATTGAGAATAGTCTTACTAGTCTACTCATGAGCTTTACCGGACTGATTTCTAATGATAAATAGTTCGGGGCCACGCATAAATGAGCGCGGCCCCGAACTATAATATGAGCATATTAGCCCTGCTTCAGCCGCGCGATCGCCTGGCTTTGCAACGAGGTCGAGACCATCTCCATCAGCTCGATCCGGTTGCCCTCCGGATCGCTGATCCACGCCTGGCGGTTGTGATCCAGGCCGGTCTTCAGGGGGGTGTCGATCGTCACGCCCGCCTTCTCCAACTCGGCCACCGACTTCTCGATGTCGCTGACGCTGAGGCAGAGGTGCGTCATCCCGGTGGCGTTGCGTGCCGGGACATCGCCGACGCCGTTCGGGAAGATCTCCAGGTACTGATCGTCCGTGATGCGAAGATAGACCAGCATCAGCGAGCCATCGGGCTGGTTGAGGCGGAACATCTCCGCCAGCCCGACCTTCTCGGTATAGAACGACACGAGGCTTTCGAGATCGCGCGCGCGAATCGCGATGTGCGCGAGGCTGGTCAGTCCGAGATTCACCATCGTCGGTCCTCCTTGTAGGGCGCGCCGATCGACGCCGATCGGCAATGGCACCGCGTTCGAGTATACCCTGTCACGAGCCTGCTACGGCTTGGGGGTAAGGCGCATCAGCGGTTGCCCATATTCGACCGGCTGCCCGTTCGCGGCCAAATATTCGACGACGATACCGCCGATGTCGGCGGCGATCTCGTTCATGATCTTCATCGCCTCGATGATGCCGATCGTCTGGCCGTTCTCGATCGTGTCGCCAGCATCCGCGAACGGCGGCTCGCTGGGGCCTGGAGAGCGGTAGAAGGTGCCGATCATCGGCGCGGTGACGATGATCCCCTCCGGTTCGGCTTCGACCGCATCGGTCGTCACCATCGCGGTGGCCTGGCCCCCACTCGGCGTATTGCCTGCCGGGATGGTGGCACCGTGCGCGCGCAGCCGCAGCTTCACGCCGCCGGTCTCCAGGAGCAGCTCGGCGATGCCGCCGCGCCCCATCATCTCGATCAGCGCGCGTACCTCGCCGGTCAGCCCCTCGGGCAGGCCCGATGCCCCGTTATGGGTCGCCCCGTTCTCAGACTGCGCCATCCTCACCCCCTGCAACGACGAAGTACGAGTTCGGAGCCAAGGGACAGCCGCACGTCGACCGCGCCCCCACTCGTTGCTCGTACTTCGTGTCGTCCTTAGCTCTGGACCCGCTCCAGATACTGATTCGTCCGCGTGTCGATCCGCACCAGGTCGCCCTCATTGAGGAAGAGCGGCACGGTGATCACCAGGCCCGTCTCCAGCGTGGCGGGCTTAGTGCCGCCGGTCGCGGTGTCGCCGCGAAAGCCGGGGTCGGTGCGCTCGATCCGCAGCGTCGCGTTGATCGGGATCTCGACGTCGATCGGCTTCTCCTGATACGTGAGGAGGTCGATCGATTCGTTCTCCTTGAGGTAGTTCACCGCGTTACCCAGGATGTCGGCGGTGAGCGGGAACTGCTCGTAGGTCTCGATGTCCATGAAGTTGTAGTGATCCTCCTCCTTATAGAGGAACTGGATCGTCTGTCGCTCCAGGCGCGCGACGTTGAACTTGCTCCCGTTCTGGAAGGTGCGCTCGGTCGTCGAGCCGGTCCGCAGATTCTTCATCGTCACGCGGACGAACGCGCTGCCGCGTCCCTGCTTGATGTGCTGGTAGTCGGTGATCCGCACCAGCTCGTTGTCCATCTCGATCGTCAGGCCCTTCCGCAGCCCACCGGTATCCACGACAGCCATCAGTCGCTCCTTCGTCGCGAGTAGTCAGTAGTCAGAAAGAGAGACTCTCCCTCGGTGCAGTATCAGTCTACGCCTTGAAGCGAGAATCTGACTACCGACTACCGACTACTCGCCTACTTAAACGTCCTGCATCGATGCACGGGAGAGCACCCGCGCGCCATCTTCCTCGATCACGATCAGATCCTCGATCCGCGCGCCGCCCCAATCGGGGATGTAGATCCCCGGCTCGATCGTCAGGGTCGCGCCGACGGGCAGGGTCGCCTCGACTCCCGGCGCGGCGCTCGGTGCTTCGTGGACGCGCACGCCCACGCCATGCCCCAGGCCGTGCACGAAGTAGTCCCCGAACCCTGCCTCGGCGATCAGATCGCGCGCGAGGGCGTCCACCGCCGCCCCGGTCATCCCGGCGCGCAGCCCCTCCTCGACCGCATCGATCGCGCGGCGCAGCGTCCGGTAGACCGTACGGGCACGCTCGGTCGGCTCGCCGAGGATCACGGTGCGGGTCAGGTCGGCGGCGTACCCCGCGACCTGTGCGCCCATGTCGATCGTGATCGGCAACCCCTCGCCGAGCGGGGTGTCGCCCGGCTCGTGATGGGCGAAGGCCCCGTTCGCGCCCGCCGCCACGATGATCGGGAAGGCGAGCGCGTCCGCGCCTCCCTCGCGCAGCGCCCGCTCGAGCGCCCAGGCGACCTCGCGCTCGGTCTGTTCCGGGCGCATCGTCGCGAAGACCTTCTCGTAGGCCGCATCGGTGATCGCCACCGCCCGCGCGATGGTCGCCAACTCCTCCGCCGTCTTGATCAGGCGCAGATCGCTGACGAGATCGCCGATCGGCACCAACTCGACCGCCCCCTCGGTGATCGCCGCGATGCCGCTGTGCAGCGCAACCAGCGTTGCATCCTCCTCGAAGCCGAGACGCGCGACCTTGTGGCGCTCGAAGAGCCCGGCGAGGGTCTTGGGCATGCCATCCTCGCGCCGCACGATCGTGAAGCCGGGGGCCTGGGCGCGCGCCTGATTCTCGTTGGTCCCGCCGGTGATCAGGTAGGCGGTGTCCGGGGTGAGGAGCAGCGCCCCCGCCGATTCGTTCGGGGCGCTGTCGGTCGCGGTGTAGCCGCTGAGGTAGAAGCGATTGGACGGATGGGTGATCAGCAGCGCGTCCAGGCCGCGCTCACGCAACTGCGCGCGTAACTCGGCTAGTTGTCGTTCTTTCACGCCCGATCCCTCCCCGCGCCGCCGCCGCTACGCCGCCTCGCGGACGCACCGACCAATTATGCCGCAAGGGTAAGGGGCTGGCAAGGCGCGCGGCTGATGGCGAGCGGGGGTCGGTGAAGCGTGGCCGATCGGGCGTTTGGCAGCGCATACGGGGGTCTGCTACCATGCTGTAGTCGTCCTCACGACCCAGGATAGGCGGGCAGATGATGCAGGGACCGTTCCCAGGGATGGACCCCTATCTCGAAGAGCCGGGGTTCTGGCCCGATCTACATGGCCGATTGATCGCAGCACTCGGTGATGTGCTCGCGGCGAGCGTCGCGTTTGGCTTCATCGTGCGGATCGAACAGCGGGTCTACATCACCAACTTTGAGGAGCTGTCGCGGCAGGGCATTGTGCCGGACCGCTACCTCTTGCAGCGCCCCCTGCCCGGCGGGGGCGTGGCAGCCGCGCCGAACGCGATCTCCCCCGCTGCGACCCTGGAGCCGCTCTACGATGAGGAGGTCCGGGATCGCTACATCGAGATCCTCGATGCGCGCGGGCACGAGGTCATGACGACGATCGAATTGCTCTCGCCGGCGAACAAGCTCGCCGAGTCGCGCGGGCGGGCACAGTTCCTCAGCAAGCGCGAGACGATCTTGCACTTGCGGACGAATTGGGTCGAGATCGATCTCCTACGCGCGGGTCAATATCCGCAAGAAGTAGAGGGCAAGAGCGATTACTATGCCCTCCAGCGTCGGTTCGGGCGCCACCAGTACCTGGCGTGGTACTGGAATCTGCGCGATCCCTTGCCGACGATCGCGGTGCCGTTGACCCGCGCGTAGGAGATCGATCTCGGGGCGATCCTCGCGGGGGTCTACGCGCGGGCCTTCTACGCGCTGAGCGTCGATTATGCCGGGTCGGTTCCCGCGCCGCGCCCGCTGCCGCCAGAGGCCAATTGGATCGCCGCGCGCCTGCGCGCGTGGCACGACGGTCGCGGCGCGGCGGGTGTATGAAAGGTGAGCGTCACCGATGAGCCATCCCGAGCGCTTAACGATACGGATCGCGCGTGTTGATCCGACGCTGCCGCTCCCTGCGTATGAGACAAGGGGGGCGGTCGGCTTCGATCTCCTCGCGCGCCTGGACATGACCGTCGCGCCGGGGTCGTTGGCACGCATCCCGGCGAATGTGATCGTGGAGACGCCTCCGGGCTACATGCTCCTCGTCGCGGCGCGCAGCAGCCTGCCGGGCCGCAAGGGGCTCTCGGTGCCGCACGGCATCGGGGTGATCGACCGGGATTATTGCGGCGCGGACGACGAGATCCTGGTGCAGGTCTATAACTTCACCGCCGAGCCGGTCACGGTGGGGCGGGGAGAACGGATCGCACAGGGTGTCTTCGTGCGGGTCGATCAGGCGACGTGGGAGGAGACAACGTTCGCCGATCGCCCAGCGCGCGGCGGCTTCGGCAGTACCGGCACGCACGGCACAGTCGCTGGGCCGACCGCCACCGACGAAGGGTGGCAATAGGGCGCTCGCTAGCTGGGTACGAGTCGGGTGTGGCGTGGCCTCTAGCTCGCGTTCAATTGTTGTATGTTTCGAAAGCGTGGATCGCGGTGCTCGCCCGGCATGGGGCGCGGCATACTGGAAGGGTGACGGTGGCGATGGTGGGCGAGCGGGTTCGGCGGTTACCGACCGATATTCTGCGCGGGTTGGTGCCGTGGATCGCGCTGCCGCCGGAAGTGCCACCGGGCGCGCCGATCGTGCTGGTCGGGGACGCTATCACGTCGATCCTGCCCTATGACGACCCGAAAGCGTTCCTGCGCGAGGTGCGCCTCGCGGCCGATGGGAAGTCCGCCGTGGGGCTGCACATCGTCGATCCGTCCTGGTGCCAGGGGCACCGGGCGGGGCTCCCGCTCCTCCCCGGTTCGGTGCTCGGCGATCTGCTCTACCTGACCTTCGCCGTTCTCCTGCGCCACAGCCCCCTGCTCGGACCCGAGCTCTTCGCCGGGCGTCTGGGCGTGCGCGCGCGCGACGAGGAGTTCCGCTATCGTCGCCGCGTCGCGCCGGGTGCGGAGGTGCACATGGGCGTAGAGCTGCTGGGGCGGCGCGGCGAGTTATTGGCCGCGCACGGCTGGGCGACGGTGAACGGAGAGACGGTCTTCGAGGCCAAGCGCTGCTGGATCGGCCTGACGCCGCGCGCCGTCGAAGCTGCCGCTGTCGCATCCGCGAGCACCGCCGAGAGCGCCGACTGATCGCGCGGAGCTACGCCTTGTTCTTCGGGGCGCGCAATTCCCATTCGCGGTAATACGCCTGCACCTGATCCTCCCACCACGGCTCGGGATCGGCGTGCCCGGTGCTCGTCGGCACGGTGAGCTGACGGTAGCGCCCGCCGAACCAGATCAACGGCTGCGCGTCCGCTGCGCCGGGGCGCAGTTCGGTGACACGCCCGAGCAGGATGGTGTGGTCGCCGCCCGGATACGCCGCCTCGACCTGGCAGCGGATCGCCGCGACGCCGCCCGCGATCGTCGGAACACCGCCATCGTCGGCCGCGTCCGCGCCGTAGACGAATTGGAGGTCGGCTGGCGGCGGGCCATCCTTGCTGCGTCCGGCGAAATGCCCGGAGAGGTGTTCCTGATCGGTCGCCAGGATATTCACCGCGAAAGTGCCCGCCTGCTGGATGAGATCGTGCATCCGCGTGCGCCGATCGAGGCAGACCAGCAGCAAGGTCGGGTCGAGCGAGACCGATGAGACGGCGTTGGCGGTCATCCCGTGAACGACCTCCCCAAGGCGGGTGGTGATGACCGTCACGCCGCTGGCGAAGAGGCCGATGGTGTTGCGATAGGTGCGCGAATCGACCTGCGGGGTCTGCTCGGCGGTCATGCTGCTCCCTCTCATTGCGGACTCCATCGGGAGATCGAAAGAACGGTCGCGGCGGGATAGTGCCGCGCACATCATATATCACCAGGGCGCGGGGGAGCGCGATTGCCCCTGACGGGCATCAGGAGACGTAGGCCGCGCTGCCAAGGCCGGGCGTGTCATCGTCGTCGCTGTCGTCGTCCTGCGAGAACGCGCGGACGCCCTGGCTCCCATTCGTGGTGAAGATCGCGCGGGCGCGCGCCGCTTCGGTATTGCCATCCGCGTGGACCGACAGCAGGACGTGATCCTGCTTCAGCGCCTCTTCATAGCCGCGCGCCTCGACATCCGGGATGCCATAGGTGCCGAGCGCGCCGACGAAGCCTCCCGCCGCCGCGCCGAGTCCCGCGCCCGCCAGCGTGGCACCGATGATCCCCGCACCGACGATCGGCCCCACACCGGGGATGGCGAAGGCGCTCAGTCCGATCAACCAGCCCGCCAGCCCGCCGAGCAGGGTGCCGGCCATCGCGCCGCGTCCGGCCTCGTCGGCGACCATGTCGGCATCTGCCGCGAGTTGCGCGGCGGTCGCAGTGTCGCGGGAGATCACCGAGACCTGCTCGGGACGAAACCCCGCCTCGCGCAAGGCATTCAGCGCGCCCGTCGCCCCGGTCTCCTGCGCGAAGGTGCCGAGCACCGTCCACTGCTCGGCCTTCTTGCCAGGCTCGTCCGTCGTCGCTGTCATGGATTTGCTCCTTCGTTGCTTCGTGTCCGCGTGGCCTGTATCGCCAATCGGACGAGCGCGCCGTTGCGGTGTCTCACTCTCTGACGTGCGCCATACGGCGGTCACAATATCGCTCGTATTGATGTCGTGGGGCTGGCGCTGGTGCCCGTGTGCCCACATTCTGGCGTCGCATCGGTCGTGCCATGATCGCGCCCACCGCCGCGCTGTCGCCTTAATCGTGGCACCATAATCGCGCTATGTTCGCGACCGCTGCACATGCCCTCCTCGTTTCATCCGCGGAAGTATCGATCAGGAGAGAAAGAGAGCCGCGCGAATCATGACCAGTATCATGCCCTCGCATGGGACCGCGACTCCGCTCGCGGGCCTGTTCTCCGCCGCTGTCGATCACCCACTGGTGCCCACTCCACCCGATCCCCGCTGCGAGGCGATCATCATCGTGCCCGCACGCGATGAGGCGATCGGGATCGCGGCGACGCTAGCGGCGTTGGCGGGACAGCGAACCGCCGATGGTGCCCCGCTCGATCCGTGCCGCTTCGAGATCATCTTGCTCGCAAACAATTGCGCCGATGCGACCGCCACCGTCGCGCGCGCCTTCGCGGCGACGCATCCCACACTGGCGCTTCATATTGTCGAACGCGCCTTTCCGGCGGCAGAGGCGAACGTCGGCACGGCGCGACGGCTGCTGATGGACGAGGCGTACCGTCGCTTGGCGTCGCTCGGTCGTCCGCGCGGGATCATCGTCTCCACCGACGCCGACACGCGCCCCGAGCCGACCTGGCTGGCGGCGACCCTAGCCGAGATCGCCGCCGGGGCCGACGCGGTGGGTGGGAGGATCCACACCGATGCGCACGATCGGGCGCTCCTCGCCGAGGGCGCGCGGCACTCCCACCTGCGCGATATCGGCTACCGCACGCTGATGAGCGAGGTGGAGGCGCTGCTCGACCCGGTGTCGCACGATCCGTGGCCGCACCACTTCCAGCATTTTGGGGCCAGCCTCGCCCTCACCGCCGAAGCATATCGGGCCGTCGGCGGGTTGCCGCACCTGTCTGCGCTGGAAGATGTGGCCCTGTCGGTCGCGCTGGTGCTGGCCGATGCGCGCTTCCGCCATGGTCCGGCGGTGCGGGTCGTTACGTCGGCGCGCACGGTCGCGCGCAATGTGCGCGGCTTCTCCACCCAGTTGCAGGAGTGGGAAGCGCTGCGGGCCGCACACGCGCCGTTCCTGGTCGAATCAGCGGCGTCGATCGTCACACGCGCGCGGCAGCGCCGCTGCCTGCGGCAGCTCTGGGGCGCGGCGCGAGCGGGGCTCGCTGGGGATAGCGCTGCGCTGGTCGCGCTGGCGCAGGAACTCGGCTTGGCTGCATCCTGGCTCGGCGCACAGTTGGCCGCGTCCCAACCGTTCGGCACGTTGGAGTTGCGCGTGGCGCGGCGACAGGGGAAACGCCTGCCGTTCGACGCCATCGGCCCGGCGCAGCCGATCGAGGCGGCGACGCGCGAGTTGCGGGCCACCGTGGCGGCGCTACGCGAGGCGGGCTCAGCGCCGTGCGAAGAGATCGAGCCGATACGTCTCCGCGCGCTCGCCCCCGAGGTGATCGAGGAGGCCACCGTTGTGATGGAGGAATTCCTCGTGGACCTCGTCGCCGGTCAGCGGCGCGTCATCAATGATCGGCGTCCAGTGGACCAGCAGGAGCTGACCGCCGCCGACTAAACCGGCGCAGATACGCGGGATCGCAATTCGTAGGTCGGCCCACGAGAGGTAGTAACCGACCTCCGAGAGGAGGGTCAGGTCGAACTGGCCCGCCGGGTACTCGTGCGGCAGCGTCAGCCGTCGGAAAGCGACCCCCGGCAGGGCGGCGCAGCGCGCCCGCGCCCGCATCAGGGCATTCTCCGCGAAGTCCACCGCCAGGACGGTGTCGCAGCGCGCCGCCAGCGCCGCCGTGAGCACGCCGATCGAGCACCCGAGTTCCAGCGCCGCGCCGTAACGCGGGTGCGGCAACGCCGCCAGCGTGGCGGCGTACTTCGCGCGCTCGTAAGGGCTCGACTCGTAGTCCCAGGGGTCGTCGGCGCGCGCATAGGCGTGCTCGAAGTCCGTGGCGGGGCGCGAGGTGGTCGGGCGCTCGGGGATGCTCATCGCGCCGCCCCCGCCTCGGGAGCAGGCGACTCCAGATAGATCTCCCAGGGCGCGGCGAAGTGGGCGAGCATTCGGGGCAACAGGCGAAAGCCTGCCGGATCGTCATCGATCAGCGCGGTCGTCTGCGAGCGGTGCGCCGCGATCGCCGCCCCCTTCTGGGACGCCACCGCATCGATCGTCAGTCGCCAGCCAACGACCTCACCGGGGCGCGGCAGATCACTTGCCGCGCCCAACTCCCAGACCCAGATCGGATATTCGAGGAGGCGCGGGCACATCGTCTGCCCGGCGAGCGCGGCGTGGACCAGTGCCCACGCCGCGCGATGATCGCCGTGCGGATCGCGTCGCCACGGCAGCAGGATCGTCTGCGGTGCCGCCATATCGAGCGCCGCCCCGACGCTCGCCGCCGCCGCCGTGAAGCCCGACTGGCCGGGGAACGGCACGGCGGTATCGGGGAGCCGCAGGAAGGTCACGGCCTCCTGCCGCACGCCGAGCAGCGCGAGCGCCGCCAGCGCTTCCGCCTCACGTGTGTCGCGCAGGCGTTGCGGCGGGTAGGCACGCGAGTTGGGGTGCGAGCCTGTGCCATCGCTGATGAAGAGGATGGTCACCGGGATACCGGCCCGTCGTAAGAGGGCGATCGCCCCGCCACAGCCGAGCGATTCGTCGTCCTGATGCGGCGCGACGACTAGCGTCGGCCCGAAATCCAGCACGGTGGTGGTGGGCAGCAGGGGGAGCGTCTGCGGATCGTCGAGCGGCGAGGGGCCGACGCTGGTGATCATTGCGCGGTATCCCAGAGATCGAGGATCGGGCGCGGATCGCCCAGGACATAGGCCCCCGCCCCGACGAGGGCCGCGTCCGGTGCCGGTTGGCGCAGGTAGAGGGTCAAGTCGCGCCCGATCCGCTCGATCGGGTGGGGCTGGAGGAGGCCGCGCATCCCGATCGAGCGCTCGACGATGTCGATGACGCGGACGCACGCCTCAGCGATCGCCGTGCGGGTCAGGTTCGCGTGCGCCACCACGCGGGCGATCGTTTCCGGCGGCGGTGGCGGCGCGGCCTGGAAGGCGGTGGGGCTGCCGTCGAGGATCGCGGTGGTGTCCCGCAGCCAACCCTGTCCCCCCGAGATCAGCGCCGCCGCTTCGCCCATGCGCGCGCGCTGAAAGGGATCGTCGGTGCGCCCGAGCGCGCGTAGCTCGGCGCGCGCCGCATCGAGCAGGGCGGCGGCACCGCCGAGCTGCACCGCCGCGAAACGTACCGCGCCACCGCTGAACCAGGGCTGGCGGTGATACGAGCCGGGCGCGCCAAGTAACGCCTCCGCGCCGAGTTCGACGCCGGTAAAATCGGTCAGATAGGAGGCCGAGGCCCGCATCCCCAACGGGTGCCAGACCGACCGATCGATCGCGGTCGTGGCCTCGTCCATCGGCACGACCGTGATCTGCCAGCCCCCGTCCGGCAGCGCGCCCGGCACGATCGCCCGCTCGACCCACCCCGCCCCCGAGGTGTAGAGCTTCGCGCCATGCAGCCGCGCCCCGCCGTTGCCGAGCGGCTCCAACGTGATCCCGGGGGGGCGCTCGGTGTTCCAGACCGCGAAGAGCTTGCCGTCGCGCGCGTCGGCGGCGTAGCGCTCCCGCTGCTCCGGTGTGCCGAAGAGGGCGATCAGTTGCAGGGCGTTGACGTGCCCCTCGTAGACGCGCCCTACCGCAAGGCTGCCCCAGCCGAAGAGGGTGAGGAGTTGCAAGCCGGGCAGCATCCCGCCCGGCTCGGTGCCGAAGCCCAGCCCACCGAGCGCGCGTGGTAGCGGCGCGGCGAGTAAGCCAGCCTCGGCGATCCGCCGGAACTCTTCTTCGGGGAACGCCCCTTCCCGGTCGAGGTGCGGCGCGTTCTCGGCACAGAAGCGGGCGATCGCCGCCCCCGCGCGCAGCGCCTCGGCGGGATCGGTGCGTTGCATGGTGAGGATCGGTGTACCCTGTGCGCGTGGCATGCGTCGCTCCTGCTCATGCCGACCTTCCCGGTCGACCGCTTAAACTTTCGTCGGGGTGGCGGTGCCACCGGCGGGCTGGTAAGCCGGGCTGGGGTCGGCGGGCGGCGGCGGCCAGCTGCGCGCATCGTCGTTCGGGCGCACGAAGATGTGCCCCTCCGCCTCGTGAACATCGAAGGTCCGCAGCGGCATCGAGGCCGGGCCTTGCAGCGGTCGGCCGTCACGCAGGCTGAAACGCGAGCCGTGCCACGGGCACTGTACCTCATCCCCCGCGAGATCCCCCTCGTTGAGCGGGCCACCGGCGTGAGTACACCAGTTCTGAACGGCGTGGATCGTGTCGCCGTCGCGCACCAGCAGGATCGGGACACGCCCCGCCTCGGCCACGACCTGCTTGCCCTGCGGCAGATCGGCGCTCGCCAGCACTGCTACGAAGTCGGTCGGCGGCTTGGGGTAGATGGTGTGCGGCACGTTCACCCCGAGGGTGTAGACGAGTTCGCCGCCGAGCGCCCCGCCGATGGAGACCGCCCCGAAACCGAGCGCCCCGCAGACGCGCGCCGCGCCACGCCGACCGGCGACGCGGAGGCCGAGCGACGTGGCGTACAACGCCAGCGCGACGCTGTTGCTGATCGCGTGGGCGATACCGACGCGGCGCTGATGATCGTAGGTGTCGGCCCAGTCGGCGAGACCGCTGATAGCACTCGGTAGGGCCGACGCGAACCCCAGCGCGACCGCCGCGTCGGCACTGCGCGCCCAGTCCTGCGGTCGATCCGAGCGGGCTTCCAATACGTCGAGAAGGAGCCCGGTCGTCCACGCACCGATCGGCACCGCGATCAGCGCGGGGTGGATACGGTGCCGGATCGGCGTGCCATTCAGCAGATCTTTCGCCTGCTGCGTCATGCGGTTGGCACCAAAAAGGGCGTTCGCCGCCCGTTGCACCGGTTCTGCGATCGTGTCGAGCCAGGAGAGTTGTGCAATCCAGGAGCTGATCGTCCGTGCCTGTCCAGCCATGATGCCTCTTCCGTTCGCTTTATTCACCTGGTATGCGTAGGTATCTACGGCGCGCATTGGGCGCGCGTCGTCGTAGCGTGCATTAGCAGGGCGTATGCCAGCGGTGCGGCCCAAGCGACGACGCGCCCCTCGCCGCGCATCATTTAGTGAGAGGTGGACCGATTCTTGCGTTTCCCGGACGCAGATAAGCCTGGGAGAAGGTGAGCGTACTTACCGATCGGCGCATATGCAAGATACGTGGGCCGCGTGGCCCGCGAGAAGTGGGGAAAGACGATGACAGGACCGGGTTCGGTGGCGACGGAGAACGCGGCGCACGCCAGCGATGCGGCGCAGAACCCGCTGGTGGCGCTGGTGGCCGAGGGCCAGAGTATCTGGCTCGACTACATCACGCGCGATCTCGTGCGTGGCGGCGAGTTGAAGCGGTTGATCGAGGAGGACGGCCTGCGCGGCATGACCTCCAACCCGACGATCTTCGAGAAGGCGATCGGTGCGGGCGACGCCTACGACGCGCAGATCAAGGGGCTGGTCGCGCAGGATCGGGAGGCGCTCGACATCTTCGAGACGATCGCCGCGACCGATGTGCGCGAAGCCTGCGATCTCTTCCTGCCGGTCTACGAGCAGACCGGGGGGCAGGATGGTTTCGTCTCGCTCGAAGTCTCGCCCCTCCTGGCGCACGACACCGAGGCAACGACCGTGGAAGGCCGACGCCTCTGGGCGGCGGTCGATCGACCGAACCTGATGATCAAGGTGCCGGGGACACAGGCGGGGGTCGGCGCGGTGAAGACGCTGCTGCGCGAGGGGATCAACGTCAATGTCACCCTCCTCTTCTCGCTGGAGAGCCACGCGCGGGTGATGCACGCCTACATCGAGGCACTCGAAGAGCGGGCGGCGGCGGGCGAGCCGGTGGACGGCATCGCGTCGGTCGCCTCCTTCTTCGTCAGTCGGGTCGATACGGCGGTCGATAAGCAGCTCGACGCGAATGGCACCGAGCGGGCGCGGGCGCTGCGCGGCACGATCGCGATCGCGAATGCCAAACTCGCCTACGCGCAGTTCCGCGAGCACTTCGACGGGGCGCGGTTCGCGCCATTGAAGGCGCGGGGCGCGCGGCCCCAGCGTCCGCTCTGGGCGAGCACCGGCACCAAGGATAAGGCGTACAGCGATGTCCTCTACGTGGAGGGGCTGATCGGCCCCGATACGGTCAATACCCTGCCGGTGGCGACCCTCGATGCCTTCCGCGATCACGGCACCGCCAGCCGCACGATCGACGCGGGGGTCGACGCGGCGCGCGCGGCGGTGGCGGAGTTGGGCGCGGTCGGGATCGATCTCGCCGCGATCACGCAGCAACTGGAAGATGAGGGCGTCGCGTCGTTCGCCAAGTCGTTCGATGATCTCCTCGCCGGGGTCGAAGGGAAGCGCCGCGATCTCGCCGAGGAACAGCACGACAGCGACGCCCCCTCGGGGGTGCAGGCCGCCTCGGAAGAGTCGTTCCCGGCGAGTGATCCCCCATCGTATAGCCCAGCCACGGACGTCGACCAGACCAGGACGAACGGGTAACGCGCGGGCTGCCGAGGACGCGCTGGAAGGTGTGGTGCCTGCGTTCGGTGTAACGACACTGGCCGATAACCGAGGGCGATCGCCCTGCCGGTCAGGGCGTCACCTGTGGGGCGCGGGGTTGGCTGAGCGATTCAGCCCCGCGCCCCACTGTAGCATCGGGCCGCTCTGCCGTATACTATCCGTAGCGAGAGACGACGATGTGCCAGAAAGAGGAGAGAAGATGGTGAGCGCGACGCACGAACTGCTCGAAGTGCAGGTCGATGGCTCGCAGGTGATCGTGGGCGTTTTCGCCAGCGATCAAGAGGCGCAGCATGCGCGCGAGCTGCTCGTCGCCGACGACTTCGACATGAACAACGTCAATGTCCTGCGGAAGAATCGCGAAGAGGTCGAGGATCTCGTCCCCAACATCTCCCCAGAACAGAACCAGAGTTTGGCCGAGCCCGAGGCGGAACGGATGCAGGGGCAGACCGCGACGGGCGGTGGTGGTGGCGCTACATCGCGCATCAATAGCGGCCTCTGGATCGGCCTGCTGGCCGGCCTGCTCGGCGGGGCCGCACTGGGTCTCGCGGTGGTCGAGATCCCGTTTGTGCGCGCGGTATTGCAGAACTCGATCATCGCCATGATCGTGTGCGGGTTGATCGGCACAGTGCTGGGCGCGTTCGCCGGCTCGCTCGCCGGGATCGATGCCGAGTCGGAGGATCTTAGCTATTTCACCGATGAGCTGCAGAACGGCGCGTTCCTCGTCGCGGTTCGCACCAACCGGATCGACGATGCGCTCGACATCCTCCGCGATGCGGGTGCGCGCAACCTGACCGAACTCGAAGTGCACTGATTCACATACCGATCGCGGATACACAAAGAGAGGGGGCCGGGCATCACGCCCGGCCCCCTCTTTTGTGCTTGCTGGTGCGGTTACGGCTGCGTCTTACGCTCGATCTCGCCGCGCCATGCGCCGGTTTCCTGTCCGCGCGCCTCGATGAATTTCTTGAAGCGCTCCATGTCGCCCTCGATCTGCTTCTGTGGGATCCCGAGCGCGCTCCCGACCGTCTCCAGCGCGCCTTCCGGCTCGTAGTCGAGCTGGAGCATCACGCGCGTGGTGTTCGGGTCGATGTAGTGGAAGGTGACGACCCCGGCATTCTTCGCGCCGGTCGTGCTCGTCCAGGCGATGCGCTGATCGGGCTCCTGCTCGGTGATCACCGCGTCCCATTCTTCTGTCTTCCCGGCCATCGAGGCACGCCAATGCATGCGCTTATCGTCCAGCTGGCGGACTTCCTCGACCTTATCCATGAAGCGCGGGAATTCCTCGAATTGGGTCCACTGATTATAGGCGGTGCGGATCGGCACCTTCACATCGATGGAGTGCTCAACGCGGCTCATCGTTTCCCCCTTACCATCGCGATCAGCGTTGCGGCTATGCGTGAGCATACGCCGTGATAACTACCCTTAATGATACGCTGTGAGGGTCAATACGCCCGTAAAGAGGAGGGAAACAAGAGGGAACAAAAGGTGATCGTGGTGCTATGCGCTCAGCGGGGCGGCACGAAACGATAGCCGATCCCCCAGACGGTCTGGATGTAGCGTGGCTGTTCCGCGTCGTCGCGCAGCTTCTGGCGCAGGCGGCGGATGAAGACCTTGATGTAATGGATGTCGTTGACATATTCCGGCCCCCAGACCCGTTCCAGCAGGAGCTGATGGGGGAGGGCGGTGCCAGCGTGGCGGACGAGTTCTTCCAGCAGGCGATACTCCGTCGCGGTCAGCGGGATGATGTCGCCCTTCAGGTGCACCTCGTGCGTGGCGAAGTTGAGGGTCAGATCATTGAGCACGAAGTTCGCGTCCGAGTCGGCGACGGCCGATTTGGTCACGCGGCGGAGCAATGCGCGCAGGCGGGCGAGCAATTCGAGATGATCGAACGGCTTGGTGAGGTAGTCATCCGCGCCGAGATCGAGCGCGCGGACCTTATCGACGGTCGCCTCGCGCGCCGTCAGCATCAGGATCGGCACCTCCGATGATTGCCGGATTCGCTGGCAGACCTCGAAGCCGTTGGGCGGTGGCATCGACACATCGAGCAAGACGATGTCCGGCTGCTCCTCCTTGAAGAGTTTGAGTGCTTCCTGCCCATCGCGGGCGACGATGACCTGGCAGTCGGGCCAGTTCATGCGCGCCGAGAAGGCAACGATTTCCGCGACGTGCTCGTCGTCCTCGGCGATCAGAATCTTCGGTGCCATGCGTCCCCACATCCTTCGTTCGTGCCAATCGGGCTAGCTCCACGTGGGCGGCGCAACGTTCTTTTCGTACCGCGTCTTCCTCGCTGTGGGACAGCCGCGCGCACTCAGCGCCACCACGCGACGCGCGGCGGGGCAAGTCGCTGCCGCGCGGC